>Ga0315338_1000912_pt1 | contig 47922 bp, 45 predicted proteins | sample ASW8metaG_FD_204518 | JGI IMG/M metagenome (GOLD analysis project Ga0315338, IMG submission 204518) | Ammonia-oxidizing marine archaeal communities from Monterey Bay, California, United States - ASW #8 | ecosystem: Environmental > Aquatic > Marine > Coastal | place: USA: California | collected... | reverse complement strand
GCTCCGGATCCTCGTCTGCCGGCGCCGGCGCGGCCGGGGCAGCCACCGCCGCAGGCGTAGGCGGCGCGGCCGGTGCGGCAACCGGTTCGGGCGTCGGCGGCGGAGACTCGAAGGCCAGATCGGGTTCGGGCGTCGCTGCAGGCTCGGGAGTCGGGGGCGACAGCGTCGTCCCGCTCGCGCTGGGATCGATCGCGGGTTCGGGCGTCGTGACGGGCGATTGCGTCGTCGCAGCCGCCGGTGCGCCAGCGCCGAGCGGAAGTCCGGCATCGCGAAAGATCGGCAGGAGTGCGTCGGGCACGTCCGGACTCTCGACGTACTGGTCGGCACCGTAGAGTTCCGAGGGATTGCGTCGGTAGCGATCCTGATGATGGATCGCACCGATCAGGACGACCGTCGTGTGGCGCAGACTCTCATTGCGCTTGATGACCTCACAGACCTGGAACCCGAACATCTTCGGCAGCGCGGCGTCGAGGATCACGGCGACGGGCAGACGCCTCTGGATCACGAGCATCGCCTCGACGCCGTCGTTCACGAGCAGCGGGATCAGGCCCCACCCTTCGACGGCCTCACAAGTGTGCTTGCCACGCGCCTCGTCCGAATCCGCGACGATGACCAGCTTCGTCGAATCGATCTCGGCGTCGGGCGGCGTCTGCGGCGGATCCGAAGGGGCCGTTGCGGCCGCAGCCACGGGGGCCTCGGGCACTGCGGCAGGCGTAGCGCCGGACTTCGGGGCGCGCACGAGGAACACGGCCGAGCATTTTGTGCATCGGAGCTTCGCCCCGTCCGGACCGATTCGCTCGGCGTCGACTCGATATCGCGCGCTGCATTTCGGACATCCTGCAAGCATCGTATTCCCCTTCATCACGGGTCCTGGACCCGTGCATCCTTCTCAGACCCGAAAACGCTCCGCATCCTCACGCAGGCTCTCCGCCTGGACCGCGAGTTTCCGGATCGCTTCGCGCATCTTCAGCGCCGCTTCTTCGTTCGTGTGCGTACCCTGCGAGACCGCGACCAGCGACTCGGAGACCTGCCGACAAGCGCCGGACTGGTCTCCCAGGGATCCCGTGATCTGATCGACCGCGTCGCGGACCCCGACGACGTTCTCCCGGATGCGACCGAAGCCGCGCGATTGTTCCTCGGTCGTGCGGCGAACCTGCTGCGAGACTTCGCGCATCGCCTGTGCCGACTGGTAGACGACCTCGTTTCCCTGGTCCTGTTCGGTCCCGGCGAGTCCGATTTCCTCCGCGGATTCGCGCACTCGCTCCATCAGCATGACGACGTGAGACGCCGCGTTCGTCTGTTCGCGGACCGACGAAACGATGTCCGCGATCCGTGTCCCGCTCTCGCGCGAAGCGACCGTGATCTCTTCGAGCGTCCTGCCGGCTTCGGCCGAGAGGTCGACGCCTTCCATCACGCTCACGGAGCCCGCTTCGATCGCGCCGATGGCGTTCTCGCTCTCGTCCTGTACGGCTCGGATCAGTCCGCCGATCTCCTTCGTGCTTGCGAGCACGCGGTCGGCCAGTTCCTTGATCTCGTCTGCGACGACGGAGAACGCTTTGCCATGTTCTCCCGCCTGGGCCGCGATGATCGCTGCGTTCAGCGCGAGCAGGTTCGTCTCATCGGCCACGTCGTCGATCACGTCGAGGATTCCGCCGATCTCGCCAGTGCGCGCGCCGAGTCCGCGAATCACGCGCTCCGCGGTATCGGTCGCCTCGCGAATGGCTTCCATGCCGGCGATCGTCTGGACGACCTTGGCCTGTCCGAGTTCCGCCTTCTCGACGACCTCGTGGGAGAGATTCGCTGTGGCTTCGGCCGAGATGTCGACTGCGCGCATCGAGCTCGCCATCTCTTCCATACTGGAAGAAGTCTCCTCGGAAGCCGAAGAGAGTTTCTCGGTCGTGCCCGCGATCTGTTTGACGCTACCGACCATCTGCTCGAGCGACTCCGATACGGCATCGACCTTCGAGTTCAAGACGCCCGCGGTCTGATTGAGTTCATCGCCCGTGGCGCCGAGCTCGAGGAGCGAGCTACCCGATTCGTCAATCGTCGCGGTCAGCTCCATGGCCGACTGCGAGGCTTCGTCGACGCGCGCGTTGATCATGGCCATCATCTGGCTCACGTGCTGAAGCGATTCGGCCTGGGCCGCGCTCACCGACGTGACTTCCTCGAGGGCCGCGTTCGCACCGGAGACAGCGCCCTCCGCGCCCTCTGCGGTGGCGCGAATTCGTTCGACGGTCGAATGCATCAAGCCCTGCAGCGCCCCGAGCGAGTGGGCGAGATCACCGAGTTCGTCTTCCGAGGCATAATCGATCGAACCTGCTAGATCGCCCGAGGCGAGGCGCGTCGCCGTGCTCTCGAGGCTCGCCAGACCGTGCCCGAGTTCTCTCGACACCAGCACACCGATCAGGCCAACGAGAGCGAGCAGTCCGAATCCGATCGTCACGAGCGTCGCACCGAAGCCGGACGCGCCGGCGCCGAGATCCGCACGCGCAATCGTGGCGACCAGCAGACGGCCGTCTTCGAAGCTGCGATAGACGCCGATCTCGGGTCCCGCGTCGCGATCGACCGAACCCGTGGTTCGACCCTGGCCGAGTTCGCGATCCAGGGCCGCGACGAACTCCTCGGAGAGACCCGAAGCGGCGTCGCTCGAACCCGGTCGCGAAGCGAACTCGAGGATCTCGAGTCGAACCGGCCAGAAATCTTCTCGCGGCAGCTGACCCGCGATCTTCACGCTCAGGGGCAGCTCCGCTTCAGCCTGCGAGATCTCGTCGATCGCGAGAGCCGCCCATGCGAGCGCCCGCTCCGACTCCAGCGCCCCGCGCTCGACGGCCACGATGTCGATCACGATGAGGAAACTCGCGATCGCTGGGAGGACGATCGCCAGCGAAACCTTCTGCTGCACCGACAACCGGGAGTCGGAGCCCAGGACTCGGGTGCGATGATGCATGGCCCCGGCGATCTGAGCACGCGCGCCGGCGAACGTCTTCTTCGCCCAGTGGAACACGATGACGCTCGCGAAGAGCGAAGAGACGATCGCGATCAGGGCGAGACTGTAGATTCGCTCGAATCCGAGCCACGCCCCGAAACCGACGAGCCACATCAGGGCGGGCACCAACGCAACCGTCGCGACCGCGACGATGAATGGCATCCCGCGCATGCGAATCGGCGCCGCCAGGATCGCGCGACCCGCGGCCACCCGATCGGCGGCCGCCTCGACGTCGGCATCCGAGCCCGCCGGCGAGGCGCTCTCGACCGCCCCGGCAGCGCGCTTCGAAGCGGCGACGACACCCGTCACCAGAGCGACCGCACCCAGCACGACCGCGAGGCCGAGCCCCTCCATCGCGCCGAGCTCGAAGATCAGAGCGAGATAGACCAGCGAAGGCAGGGCCACGAGGAGCGGCGAGACGAGCTCGATGCGATGACAACGTCCATCGGCAGCACGCAGCTCCGTTTCGAGATCGGACATGGTCAGCCAGCCTCCCCTGCCGCGATCGAATCGGGCAGTGCAGAGCGAAAAATGCTTTCGACCAGACGGTCCACGGCGAGCACCATGATCGGCGGCCCTTCGGTGCGACGAACGACATGTCGAACGACGTCGTACCCGGCCTGAGCGGCCAGATCCGGAACGTCTTCCATATGATCGATGTCGAGGGTCAGCACGTCGGTCGCCGCGTCCACCCAGAGCCCGAACACGAGCCCGTCGATCTCGACGACGATGATTCGCGCGTGCATGCCCGTCGATCCGCGCCCACAGTTGAGGACACGTGCGAGATCGACGACCGGAATCACGGTCCCTCGCAGGTCGATCACGCCCTCGATCAGAATCGGCGCGTTCGGCAGCGGCGTGATCTCCATGATTCGAGCGATCTCACGCACGTACTCGACCTCGATGGCATGAAGCCGATCGTGCACTTCGAAACACGTGAGGTTGACCGTCGAGGCATCGAGATTCTGTGCCGTTGCTTCAGACATTCTGGAACCCCAGCGCCATGTCGGGATCGATCACGGAAATGAACTCGTCGCCCCAGCGGCAGGTCTCGACGACGGCGCTCAGCTCGATGCCTTGCGCGGGCATCATGTTCTGCTCGGACGCACGATGTACGACGCTCACGGAATCGACGAGAATGCCAGTCACGCGCTCCGCATCACCGTGCAGGACGATGATGCGACTCGATCGATCCGTCTCGCCCGTCGCCAGCCCGAGTCGGCTGCGCAGATCCACGACCTCGACGACCTCGCCCCGAAGCGCGATCACACCGAGCATCCAGTCCGGCGAGCGCGGAACCGCCGTGAGTTCCCGGTATCGCACGATCTCCCGAACTCGCTCGACCGCGATCGCGTACAGGCCGTCGTCGAGTCCGAACACGAGGAGCTCTCGAAGGAGTTCCGAGCCCTCTTCGTCTGTTCCCGCGTCGAACTCGTTCGCGGCCTGTCGCGCGACGTCCGTCCACTCGCCAGTGGTCTCGGCGGCTTCTTCGGGTGATTCGCTCATGCTGCCTCCCGCCGCCGAAGGGCGTCCGCGACGATGGCCGACACGTCGATCACGAGGATCGCCGTGCGATCACCGAGCTCCGTCGCGCCGGAGATGCCGCGAATGGCCTGAATCGGTCCCTTGATCGGCTTGATCACCGTGTCCTGCTGTCCTTCGAATCGATCGACGATCAGACCGAGGCGCTGCTCGCCCATGCCGAGGACGACGACGAACTGACGCTCGTCCCGCGACGAGCCCTCGATGTCGAACTCATCACTCAGTCGTCGTAGGAGGAGCGGCTCCCCTCGCAGGTTGAGGATCTCGCGTCCTTCGCTGTGTCCGATCTGCTCGGGCAGGATGGCCATCGTCTCGAGCACGGAGTTGAGCGGGATCGCGAAGCGCTCCTCGCCGATCCGAACGATCAGGGCCTGGATGATGGCGAGGGTGATCGGCAGGGTGATGGTGACCGTCGTACCGCGACCCGAAGCGGAGTCGAGATCGACGATGCCGCCCATCTCGGACAAGTTCGATCGGACGACATCCATGCCGACACCGCGACCACTCGTCGACGAGACTTCCTTGCAGGTCGAGAGTCCAGCCTCGAAGACGAGGTTCAGGATGTCGCCGCGACTGAGGTTCTCGTTCTCGCCGATCAGGCCTCGGGCGACGCCCTTGGCGCGGATCGCCTCGACGTCCATCCCGCGACCGTCGTCCTCGACTTCGATGACGACGTGGTTGCCGCGCTGGAAGGCGCTGATGCGGATCTTGCCGATCGGCGCCTTGCCCGCGGCGCGACGGTCTTCGGCCGATTCGAGGGCATGGTCGAGCGAGTTCCGCACGAGGTGTACGAGCGGGTCGACGAGCTGCTCGACGATCAGCTTGTCGAGTTCGGTGTCGGCTCCCTTGAACTCGAGTTCGACGTCCTTGTCGAGTTCGCGACGCAAGCGGCGCACGACCCGAGACAGCTTCTCGAAGATTTGTCGGAGCGGAACCATCCGCACGTCGAGAACGCCCGACTGCAGTTCCTTCAGCTTCCGGTCGAGCGTCTTGTGGGCCTTGTTCAGCTCTGCCCCGATCCGAACCGTCTGGGCGTCGCCCGAGAGACGGTTGGCCACGCTGGCGATCGCGTTTCGCTGGATGACGAGTTCGCCGACCAGGTTCATGAGTTCGTCGAGCTTGCGAATGTCGACGCGGACGGTTTCGCTGATCGAACGAAGCGATTCGATGTCCGGGGACTCGACCTGGCTTGGCGACGCGGGCTCGGCGGGATTGCCCTCGGCGGCCTCCGCGGTCGGCTCCGACTGAGATGCCGCGGCGGCGGTAGGCTCGGCCTCGGCGTTCGTGTCGGCTGTCGCCGGCACTTCGCTCGCTCCACCGGTCGCGTGATGAACGCATTCCACGTTCGTGTTCGGATGATCGAGACGTTCGCCGAGTCGATCGGGATCGATCTCCGTCGCGGCGAGCAGGGAGAATCGGATCTGGCTCTCGGGCGCGTCACCGGGCGACGGCAGAGTCGAGATGACTTCACCGATCTCCCGAACGGCCGCCGACAGATCCGACAGCCCCTCCTCGAAGGCGGTGATATCGAAGATCGAATCGACGAGGACGATATGGCGGCCTCGCGACAGGTTCTCGCGAAGGCGATGTTCCTCGTATTCGGTGAGTGCGCGGCGCAGGGACGAATCGATCTCGAGCCCGTCGAGGACGTCGTCCGTCGGCGCGACCGGCTCCTGGACGGCCTCGGCGATCTGGGCGATGAAGGCGCGCGCGGCCTCGGCGTCATCGTCGTCGAGCGCATTTCCACGCTCGAGCCGCGTCATCATCGTCGCCAGCAGGGACACGCCGTCGTCGAGCAGCGCGATCGCGGGAGACGCCATTGAGATGCGGCCGAGTCGGAGCCCATCGAGGATGTCTTCGAGGTGGTGCGCGAGCTCGCCGATCGCGTCGAGCCCGAACATGCCCGCGAGCCCCTTCAGAGAATGGGCAGAGCGGAAGATGCGATTGACGAGGTCCGGATCCACCTCCGTCGACGCATGTCGCTGTTCCTGGAGATCGCTCAGATCCTCGAGCATCCGTTCGAGGATTTCCTCGGCCTCGGAGACGAACTCGTGATGATCCTGGGTCTTCTTCTTCGCCTTCGCCGGCTGGCGAGCGGTCTTCTTGCCCTTGCGGCTCGAGCGTTTGGCGGCCACGTGCCCTACGCCTCTTCGCGCGATCCGGCCAGGAGGTCGGCGACGACCTGGCGGAGCGTCTCGGGCTCGAAGGGCTTCACGACGTAGGCATCCGCGCCGAGTCCGAGTCCCTTGTCACGATCGCGATCCGAGCCCTCCGTCGAAACGATCACGAGGGGAATGTCGGCGTACTTCTCGTTGTTGCGGATGAACGAAACCAGTTCGAGGCCATTGATGTCGGGCATGTTGATGTCGGTAACGACGAGATCGAAGTGGTCGCGGGGCAGGAAGCGCAAAGCTTCGAAGCCGCTCTCCGCTTCGACGATCTTGACCGGGACGTCCAGGTCCTCGAGGCTCGCGGCGACCAACGACCTCATCGTCGCGGAATCTTCTACGATCAGAATTCGCTGCAAAATGGTCTCCCGACGCGGAGTTGCGCTCGCGTGATTCGACCTCATCTATCGGCAAAGGGGGGGCAGTCTTGAGGACGGCACACGTCTGATCGGGGACGATCCGAAACCGGGATGTGGGGCTTTCGACCACCGCTCCAAGCGATGACTCGACGCTGCGAAATCAGCTCTCGTTCGCGTCGGCTTCCCACAATGCGCGCTCGAGGGCGGCCCGATCGAGGGCGAGACCCGCATGCTGGAGCACGACTTCGAGACCACTCGTGTCGGGGAGCGCGACGCCCGAGGTCGACTGGTCGCCATAGAGCAGCGCGATCGTCGAGCCGGAACTCTCGATGGGTCCCACGTACACGGTGCCGGGCTCGATACCACCCAGCCGGGCCAGCAGATCACGATCCGCGTCCGTCTCCGGAGGACCGTGCAGCGGCTTTCTCGTATCCATGACCTGACGGATCCAGCCCGATTCGAAGTTCTGGAGCGAGATCGGCTCGGACGAATCGAGGGGATCGGCCACCTCGAGGGTCTCGATCCCCCGTCCGGCAATGGCAAAGACCCTGTCCTCTCGCACGATCAGAATGGCCACCCGGGCGAAGAGTTCAGCCGCAAAATCGAGGACGACCGGGAGGATCTCGCCGCGAGACGAGGCGTCCTGTAGGCGGCGCGTCGTATCGCGTAGATCCTGCAGGCTTCCCGAATTCGTCCTGCCCGCTGCGCGTGAAGAAGCCGACGAAGCATGGCCGACGAGGATCTCCTGCAGGCCATCCGCCAGTGCGACCGCCGCCGCCATTCTCGACTCGTCACCCGAGCGAAGGCCAGCGCGCTGTGGCTTGGACAGAATGCCGTCGAAGGCGATCGACGAGGACGGCTCCCCTGCTTCGCGCTCTTCGTGCAGTCCCACGACGACCAGGCGCTTTGCCTGTGTCTTCAGTCGTGCGACGAAGTCTGCGAGTCCGTGGATGCCCGAGAGGGAATCGATGCGAACGTCGGTGGAGATCAGCACGACGGGCAGTTCGCCCCGAATCAGATACTGGCGAATGCGGGACAAGCCCTGTTCCGCCTGTTGGAACACATGAACGCGTGCGAAGTCGTCCTGGATCGTCGATTTGATCCACTCGAGGCTCGTCACGTCGGGATCGATCAGCACGACCGACATCGCCTGCCCGACGGACCGGGCGGCAGCCACCGGTTCGGGCTCGATCGCGGGTTCCGGCGCTTCGATCGATTCGGCGACCTGCTCAGACGGGGCCCCTTCCGCCGATTCGACCTCCGGCGCAGGGGTCTCGAGATCCTCTTCCGCGACGAACGCGTCGGCTGCTTCCGTCGCGTCGTGATCGTCTTCTCGCGAGACGACAGTCGCGACGAGAACGTCCGCTGCGCTGACCTCCTCGTCGAGTTCGATCGCGACGACCTCGGCCTGGACGATCTCGGCCGTATCTTCGTTCCCATCGACGATCGCTTCTGCCGCGAACGGGTCCGTCTCGAGCGAAACGGCTTCGAGCGGTTCGGTCTCGAGAGGGTCGCTCCCGAAGAGATCGTCCGCGTTGGCCTCGACGGGCGGCGGTCCGCTCGCGGCGCCATCCCGCGATTGTTCGTCGGAGATGCGCATGCCCTCCATCGCCAGGTACTGCGCGTTGATGCCGGCGGACAGGAGGGTCTGCGGGTCGTCGGGTTCGAGTTCGCTTCGCACGTCGAAGCTGAAGTCGCCCGACGGCCACGCGAACATCTGCAGGATGACACCTTCGATGGCTTCCTTGAGCGCATCGTCGATCTGCTCCGCGGACAGCTTTCCCTCACGCGTGATCGCTTCTTCGATGGGCAGGCCGAGTTCGGTCGCGGAGTCGGCCAGGCCATCGTAGGTCGTCGCGTCGAGCAGTCCCTTGCCGACGAGCACGCCGCGCAGGTCTTCGAGTTCGCCCTTCACGCTGGCCGCATGAACGAGTCCCTTCAGGAACACGATGCGGCCCGAACCCGACTCGCCCTCGAGCGCGAGCACACCGGATTTCTGCGACAGACTGATGATCTGCATGATGTCGCCGAGGCTCAGATCCTCGAGATTTCCGACCAGGCTCATTCTGCCCCCTGCGTCTCGCCCCGGGCGGACACGCGTGCACAGCAGCGCAAATCGTTGCGAAACCGATTCGTGCGCCTTCTAGAATCGGCCTGCAGCAGCGGGACTTGACCCAGACTCTTCTCGAGGCCGAGGTTCGCCTTCGCGAAGCCCGGTCCCCAAGGGGCAAGCGATTCTCGGTCGATGCGAAACGACGGAGGGGGCGGGGGTCAGCGCCTCGGAGCGTCGCCCTCGGCGACGCTGATGCGAATCTGCGCAGCGCTGGCGGCACCCCTGGCTTCCTCGAGTGCGCGCTGGACGCTCGGCAGCTCGCTTCGGGCCACGCAGAGCCGCACGCTGATCGGCCCCTCGCCCGAATCGCAGGCTTCGCGGATTCCGGCCAGCAAGGCGGCCGCGTGGCGGGGCACGTCGTCGGGCGCGATGCCGAGCGGTGAGAGCGCTACGCGGCTGCAACCGAGTCGGCGCACCCGATCCATCGCCTGCTGACTCTCGTCGCTGACGCGCAATCGGTCGAAATCCTGTCGATCTCCCAGGCCGATCAACAGCAGGCGTGGGGCGAGCAATGCTCGGCCCGTGCCGATCAGGAGTGCCTCCCCGCTCTTGCCCGAGAGTTCTCCACTCTCGATGCGTCGGGACAATCCTCCGCAGAGTCGCCAGTCGGCCCGCGCGGCGCCGCCGCGCAGCGGTCGCTCGTCCGTGAAGAAGCCGACGACCGCGATCTCCGCATCGGTTCGCTCGAGGGGCCGCGGCGTGAGGAGCATTTCGATCCCCGCGGTCATGCGGCGCGAAGCTCTCGGGCGATGGCATCCAGTACGCCGTTCACGAAGGGCGGCGAGGAGTCGGCACCGAATCGGCGGGCGAGGTCGACGGCTTCGTCGATCACGACGGCCAGGGGCGTCTCCGTATCGCGAAGTTCGTGGACCGCGAGACGCAGGACGTTTCGGTCGACGATGGCCATGCGCGAGACGCGCCAGTTGCGCGCGTGCAGGCCGATGATCTCGTCGAGCTCGACGACGCGCTCGATCACGCCCGACACCAGCTCTAACGCGAACTCGGCGACGGCCGGGGGCACGTCGAAGTTCTCGCGGATCTGGTCGAAGATCGCGGCCGGAGACGTACCCTCGCCCGCCGGTGTGCGCTCCTGATCGATCGCATAGAGAACCTGAAGGGCGACCTCTCGACCCCGGTGGCGCCCGCCTCCGCCCGATCCCTCGCTCGGTGTAGCCGCGTCACTCATGCCGATGTCGCTCGCGCGGAGGCATCGTCGCCGAGCGTCGCGCTGGCGAAGCGCGCCATCTCGATCGCCGCGAGCGCGACTTCACCGCCCTTGTTTCCGTCGCTTCCGCCCGCTCGCGCAAGGGCCTGGTCGATGTCGTCCGTCGTCAACACGCCGAATCCGACCGGAATTCCGGTCTCGCGCATGACTTCGCGAACCCCGTCCGTCACGCCGCGGCACACGTAGTCGAAGTGCGGGGTGCCGCCGCGAATCACGGAGCCCAGGGTCACGATCGCATCGAAGCGGCCGCCTTCGGCGATGCGGCGGGCCGCCAGGGGAATCTCGAAGGCGCCGGGCACCCAGAAGAGCTCGATGTCATCGGATTCGATGCCTCGCTCCATCAGCGCTTCGCGGGCGCTGTCCAGGAGTCGAATCGAGATGAGATGATTGAAACGGGACACGACCAGCGCAACGCGAAGCTCGCGCGCATCGAGGGAGGGTTCGAGAATCTTCATCGAGGGCTCCTGCAAACGTGTCCGTGGCTCAACCGCTGCGCACCACGCGTCCATGCACGTGGAGATCCGCCCCGCGGCGCGACACGCGGATCGGATCGATCCCGATCGCATCGGCGAGTCGGCCGAGTTCGAGGGGACCCAGGCCGGCTCGGCCATCCCCGCCGATCAGCTTCGGCGCCAGGAACCAGTGTACCTCGTCGACGAGATCCGCTCGTAGCAGAGCGGCGGCCAGCTCCCCTCCACCTTCGACGAGAAGACGGGTCAGCCCCTCGCTCGCGAGTCGCTCGACGGCGCGTCGGAGATCGACGAAACCCTTCCGCGTCCGGGGAATCTCGAGCACGCGTGACGCGCGATCGCGCGCTGCACGAATGCCCCGCGCCTTGCGGCCGCAGACGACCCAGGTCTGCGCGTCCGGCGTCACGTCGAAGAGCCGGGCGTCGCTCGGCACCCGAAGGCGCCCATCGAGGAGCACCCGAATCGGCGTCCGAACGACCCGATCTCCACGGCGCACGTCGAGCCGCGGATCGTCCGCGATCGCCGTCGCCGAGCCGACCATGATCGCGTCGTTCTCATTGCGAAGTCGATGCACGAATTCCCGCGCCGTCGGACTCGTGATCCAGCGCGACTCCCCGTTCGCGAGGGCGATCCGCCCGTCGAGCGAGGTCGCGAGCTTCAGCGTCACATGAGGCCTTCCGCGCTCGCAGACGGAGATGAACCCCCGATGCTGCCAGCGACAGTCGTCGTCGAGCACGCCGGCCACGACCTCGATCCCCCGGCTACGCAAGCGGCGAATGCCACGCCCACGGACGCGAGGATGTGGATCGCGACAGCCGACGATGACCCGCGATAGCCCGCTCTCGAGGATCGCCTCGGTGCAGGGCCCCGTGCGTCCGGTGAAATTGCAGGGCTCGAGGGTGACGGCCATCGATGCGCCGCGCAGTGCCGCTGCACCATGCTTGCGACGAACCGCCTCGATCGCCACGACCTCGGCATGCGCAGATCCGACCGGGCGAGTCGTGCCGCGCCCGAGGACGCGGTCTCCCCGGTAGATCACAGCGCCGACGCTGGGATTCGGATGCACCCGGCCGTCGCCGCGCGCCGCCGCGCGAAGCGCGAGTCGCATCATGGCTTCGTCGCGTTTCGCGGTTCGGCTGGTGTCCCGATGAGCGGGCCTGTTCGAGGTGCGACGGCTCATCCGCGAGTGCCGATGGACCTCACCGTGCGGTCGGCCCGTTCGTCGTCCGAGCCATGCCCGTTCGCGGACAGCTCGGCGAAGAAGGCCTCATAGTCGCTCGGTCGACTGAAATCGAGGAACACCGAAGCGAAGCGAACCGCGGCGAGGACGTCGATCGCCGACAGCTCCTCGAGGGCACGTCGACCGATATGGTCGCTCGTCACTTCGCGTTCACCGGATTCCTGCAGCTCGCGTTCGACGCGATCGATCAGACGCCCGATCGCTTCGGCCGAGACCGGGCGCTTCACGCAGGCGTGCTCGACGCCGCGCAGGAGCTTGTTGCGATCGTATTCTTCGCGGCGCTCGTCCCGCTTGATCACGCGGGGCAGGACCTCTTCTACGCGCTCGCGAGTCGTGAAGCGCCGACCGCATTCGTCGCATTCGCGGCGGCGGCGGATCTCGGACGCGTCACGTGCCAGGCGCGAGTCGATGACCCGGTTGCCTTCGTTCGCACAGAAGGGGCATTGCACGCTTCAGTCCGTTTCGGTCCAGCGCTGGGGATAGAGCGGGAAGCGCCGGCAGAGGTCGGCTGATTCGTCCCGAATCGCGTCGAGAGACTCGAGGTCGTCTGGATTCGTCAGGACGCGCGCAACGAGGTCGCCGATCTGGGCCATCTCGGATTCGCGCATGCCGCGCGTCGTGACCGCCGGCGTGCCGATCCGAACGCCCGAGGTCACCATCGGCTTTCGCGGATCGAAGGGGATCATGTTCTTGTTGGCCGTGATGCCAGCGCGATCCATGGCGATCTGCGCCTGCTTGCCGGTCACGTCGCGCCCGACCAGCGAGAGCAGGAAGAGGTGGTTGTCCGTTCCGCCCGAGACGACGGCGAAGTCTTTGGCCAGAACGCTGTCGGCCAGGGTCTTGGCATTGGCCACGATCTGCTCGCAGTAGCCGCGGAAATCGGGGGCGAGCGCTTCTTTGAACGCAACCGCCTTGCCGGCGATGACGTGCATCAGCGGACCGCCCTGGAGACCCGGAAAGATCGCGCTGTTGATCTTCTTCGCCCATTCGTCGTCGCAGAGAATCAGTCCGCCGCGGGGGCCGCGAAGCGTCTTGTGCGTCGTGGTCGTCACGATCTGCGCGCGACCGACCGGGGTCGGGTGGACGCCCGAGGCAACGAGGCCCGCGATATGCGCGATGTCGGCGAAGAGCGTCGCACCCACCTCGTCGGCGATCGAGCGGAAGATGTCGAAATCGATGATGCGGGAGTACGCCGTCGCGCCGCACTGGATCATCTTCGGTTTGTGTTCGAGTGCGAGGGCGCGAACCTGGTCGTAGTCGATGCGCTCGTCCTCGCGCGAAACGCCGTAGGGCACGATCGTGAAATGCTTGCCGGAGAAATTCACGGGGCTGCCATGCGTCAGATGGCCGCCGTGATCGAGATTCATCGCGAGAACCGTGTCACCCCGATCGAGCACCGCTTCGTAGACCGCCGCGTTCGCCTGCGAACCGGAGTGGGGCTGCACGTTCGCGTGGTCGGCCCCAAAAAGCGCCTTGGCGCGATCGATCGCGAGGTTCTCGACCTCGTCGACCTCCTCGCAGCCGCCGTAGTAGCGGCGGCCGGGATAGCCCTCGGCATACTTGTTCGTGAGCACCGAGCCAACGGCTTCGAGCACCGCATCGGAGACGAAGTTCTCGGACGCGATCAGCTCGATCGAGAGACCCTGGCGACGCCCTTCCCTGCGAACGAAATGCGCGACCTCAGGATCGGCGCGATCGAGGTGGGGAGTGACCGACTGGGCGTTCATCGCGCCCGCCGATCCGGGCCCTGTCCGAGACTTGTCCTGGACCATCGCCTGGCATGCTCCTCGCGGGTCGCCAATCTAGGCGTCGACCCGCTCCTTCAGGTACCCGATCGCATCGGCGATCGTCTGCATCTTCTCCGCATCGTCATCGGGAATCTCGATGTCGAAGGTTTCTTCGAGAGTCATGACGAGTTCGACGATATCCAGCGAATCCGCCCCGAGATCGTCGATGAAAGACGCGTTCATCACGGCCTCTTCCTTCGAAACTCCCAACTGTTCGACGATCAGATCGGTGACTTTCGTTTCCAAAGACATAGCTGGAGACCCTCCACGACTCGATCCAGAAATGGGCGGACAAGCCTAGCGCCGTACCCTCTGTACGGCGATGGGCAGGCGAGCTGCCAGATCAGTCCGCGTCCTCGTTTTCGTTCCTGACAAATTCCCGAACCGCTTCGAGTTCGGCAAGTGACGAAAAATTTGCCCTGCGGGCACGACGTTCGATCCGGGCGATCAGACCCGAAAGCACCCGACCCGGGCCGATTTCGAGGAATCGATCGACCCCGAGCGCCTTCATTTTCGTGATCATGTCCGTGAAGCGGACCGGCGCGGTCACCTGCTGGCGCAGGAGCCCGGCGGTGCGTGCCGCGTCTGCGTTCGGCTCGGCCTCGACGTTGGTGATGACCGGCGGATTCGCGCTGGCGAAATCGAGGGCTGCCAGCGCCGGCTCGAGCTTCTTGGCCGCGGGCTCCATCAATTCACAATGAAACGGGGCCGAGACGGCGAGCGGCACCGTCTTCTTGGCGCCATCGGCGCGCGCGCACTCGCAGGCGGCCTCGACCGCCGCGGCATCACCCGCGATCACGATCTGGTTCGAGGAGTTGAAATTCGCGGGGGTGACGATCAGACCGGTATCTTCGGTCGCCTTCGCGCAAGCCTTCTCGACGACATCCACGTCGACGCCAATAATGGCCGCCATCGCGCCTCGCCCTTCGGCGACGGCCTCCTGCATCAGTCGCCCGCGCAAGTTCACGGTCCGGACCGCATCCTCGAAACCGAGCGCCCCCGCCGCAACGAGCGCGGAATACTCGCCGAGGCTATGGCCGCCGACGTAGCCCGCGTCGAGCGGACCCAGGTCTTCCTCGAGCACGCGAAGCAGCGCGATGCTCGTCGTCAGGATCGCAGGCTGCTGGATCTCGGTCGGGCGCAGTGCATCTTCGGGGCCTTCGAAGCAGAGCTTCGAGAGCGCGATGCCAAGGGCGTCATCCGCGGCCTCGAAAGTCTCGCGCGCGGCGCGTGACGCTTCGAAGACGTCGCGGCCCATGCCCACCTCCTGAGAGGCCTGCCCGGGAAAGAGGAGTGCGAGCACTTCCGCTACTCGTCGTCGACTTCGACGATCGTACGACCCTTGTAGGACCCACATGTCGCGCAGACGCGATGGGGCGCCTTCGGTGCGCCGCACTGCGGGCAGGTGCTCGTCGCCGGAGCGGCGAGTCCGTCATGACTGCGTCGCTTGTCTCGGCGTGCTTTCGAGGTCTTTTGCTTCGGTACGGCCATTGGATCCGCATCCCCCATTCATTCGTCCGGCTTGCGCCGACTCTGTGTCTTCGTCACCGCTCTCTCGAGCGCCCATCCTGGGCCCTTGCCGGCTCGTGCCGGAAACGGCGACTCAGTTCTCGTTCGTTCCTTCTCGCAGCTTCGCGAGAACCGCGAAGGGCGAGTCGATCTCCGTATCGACGCAGTCACACTGCGTCTCGGCCAGGTCCACACCGCAATGCGAGCAGACCCCCGGGCAGTCTTCGCCGCACAGCGGCTGCAGCGGCATCGCCAACGCGATGACCTCGCCGAACAAGTCGTCCAACCGGATCACCGGCCCCCGATACCAGCCCGCCTCGAGGTCCTCCCCAAGACAGAGCCCACGCTCGGCCAGCCCGCGCACACCTTCCGGATCCTCGGGTTCGCGACCCTTCGCGGGCTCGAGGAGCAACCGGAATTCGTCACGAAGCGCGTGAGGATAGCGCTTGGCGCAGCGACTGCACTCGGCAACGATCCGACCCTGGACATGGCCTTCGAGGAGCAGATTCTCTCCGACACGAACGGCCTCGAGATCGAAATCGAACGGACATTCGACCTCCTGGTCCGCCCCTTCGCTCTCGGCCAATCGCCGTCGCCACCAGTCTCCAGCGACCTGGAACCGGAAATTCTCGGGCTTGTCGCCGAGGCGTTCGACGGGCAGCTTGTACTCGGACATCTCAAAGCTTCCCGGACACGTGTCCGGCGAACCCCGGGCGTGCCCGGGTCGGGTTCGACAGACGAATAAAGTGTTTTGAAATCAGCGCCTTGGCGACCGATGCCTCGCGCGTGCGGGAAATAGCGCAGGAGCGGTTCCAACGCCAAGGATCGAGCAACGAATCCGCCTCTCGCGCGCCGAAGCCTGCGATATGCTGCGCGCCCATGGCCAATATCCGAACTCGATTCGCCCCCAGCCCCACGGGATTCCTGCATATCGGCGGCGCGCGCACCGCCCTCTTCAACTGGGCCCTGACTCGCCGCCTCGGTGGAGAATTCGTCCTGCGCATCGAGGACACCGACCTCGAGCGGTCAACGGAGGAATCCGAGCGCGCGGTGATCGAGGGACTCCAGTGGCTCGGGATCGATTGGGACGAGGGACCGCATCGACAGACCGAGCGCGCCGCACGTCACGCCGAGGTCGTCGAATCACTGCTCGAGTCCGGGGCCGCCTATCGATGTACCTGCACGCGAGAACGCCTCGAAGAACAGCGGGCCGCTGAACTCAAAGCGGGCGGCAAGGGCATCTACGACGGACATTGCCGCGAACTCGGACTGGACGCTGACTGCGGTCCGCACACGGTGCGGCTGCGGATCGACCGCGAGCGATCTCTTCAATGGGACGATCTGGTGTTCGGGCCGAGCGGTCAGGATGCGAGCGAGATCGGCGACGGCATCATTCGCCGCAGCGACGGCACCCCTCTCTTCCACCTCGCGGTCGTCGTCGACGACCTCGACATGAAGATCTCCCACGTCGTGCGAGGCGCCGACCACCACAGCAACACGCCCTTCCAAATCGCAATCCACCACGCGATGGGCGCGCCGATTCCGACCTACGCCCACGTCCCCCTGATCGTCGCGGAGAGCGGACGCAAGCTCTCGAAGCGCAAGGATCCGGTCTCCCTCCAGCAGTTTCGCGCCGACGGCTATCTGCCCGAGGCAATGCTGAACTGGCTCGCGCGCCTCGGCTGGTCGCATGGCGATCAGGAGATCTTCTCGGCCGCGGAGATCGCGGACCATTTCGATCTCGAGCACGTCGGCCGCTCGGGCGCACAGGCCGATCTCGCCAAGCTCGGCTGGCTGAATCAGCACTACATCAAGGAGCGCTCGCCCGAACGACTCTTCGAAGTCGTGAGCCCGTTTCTCGATGCGGTCGCGGGCCACGCGGTCTCTCGCGACGACAATCTCGACAAGCTCCTCGACCTCCTCCGCGAGAGGAGCGAGCAGCTCGTCGAGATGGCGGAGAAGGCGCGTTTCGCCCTGGTCGACGACATCGAGATCGATGCCGGTGCCGCCAAGAAACACCTCCGGCCCGTCGTCCTCGAGCCGCTCGAGGCGCTGATCGCGACGCTCGAGGCGCTGGGAGACTGGACGACTTCGACTCTCGAGGCTGCCTTCGAGGAGACTTGCAAGGCGCAGGGCGATCTCAAGCTGGGCAAGCTGGCCCAGCCCGTCCGCGTCGCCGTCACGGGAACCGGCGCATCACCCGGGATCTACGAGACGCTCGATGTCGCCGGCCGAGAACGCACGCTCGCCCGGCTGAAGGTCGCCGTCGAGTTGATTCGCGAGCGCGCGGGCGCGAGTTAGGCGAAGCGCGACGGGCGCGAGTTAGGCGAAGCGCGACGGGCGAATGCTCCCTGCTCGGGCCACCGCCCGACTCCGTAGCCGACTCGACGCTCGATTCCCTCTACGAAACGAGCGCGATGATCCAGAGCTGTGGCAGGAAGAGCGAAGCGATCGCGCCGAGGGCGATCGACGGGGCGAAGCCGAAGGGCTCGCCGAGTGCGTTGCGCGCGAGGGCGTGTACGCCACCCAGGAATAGACCGATCACGGACGAAGCCAGGATCGTGTCGAGCACGCCGATTACGCCGACGACCGCACCGATCATGCCGAGCAGCTTGACGTCACCCAATCCGAGGCCCGGAAACCAGAGCCAATAGTCGGCCTCGCTCGGTCGGGGCAGCGCCTCCCCTTCCCCGGGCCAATGCTCGAACTCGCGACCGAGGGCGACACACAGCCGCGCGTGCATGAAAGCGACCAACCACAGCAATCCCGCACCGACCGCGGCGCCCAGGCCACTTCGAATCAGCGAATCGACATAGGGCACGCCATACGACGCGTTCGCCGCCGGCACGAGGAGCATGGCCACGCCGAGCCCGCCAAGCGAGATCGAATCCGGAATGATCTGGTGGTCGAAGTCGATCATCGCGGCCGAGACGAGCGCCGCGACGAAGAGGCAATGAATCGGCGTCCACCACGTTGCGCCGAAGCGCCAGGCGACGGCGGCGAAGAGGATGCCCGTAGCGAGCTCGACCGCCGGATATCGGAGCGAGATCGGCGTCGCGCAATTTCGACAGCGCCCGCGCAACCAGAGATAGGAGAGGACGGGGACGTTGTCCCAGGGCTTGATCTTGGATTCACACTCGGGACATCGGGACGGCGGATGGACGATCGAGAGTCCCAGCGGAACGCGATGGATCACGACGTTCAGGAAGGAACCGACCAGAAGGCCGAATACGAGGGCGATCGGCATGACGGCATCGGGAGCAATCTCGATCGTCATGCGCTGAAAACGACCCCTTTGCGCAAACTACTTGAAGTCGCGCCGACTGAAGATCATCGAACCGAGGACAAGGGTACAGACCGTGTATGCAAGTGCATAGACGATGGCCAGCTGGATCTCGGCCATCGAGATCGCGAGTCCGTGCACGGCTTCGAGCGTCTTGTTGAAGACTTCGAAGTCGGGCATCACGGCGAACAGGATCTCGGTCGCGGTCGTCACGGACCCGAGATCCGATTGCTCGCCGAGCGCTCGAAGATCCCGGGACAGATGGCCGATCATCCAGAGTCCGATCGTAAAGAGCGCCGCGAGAATCGGCGTGGTGAACGCAGAGAAGAAAGTCGCGATCGCGACGAGCACCATCAGTTCGAGTCCGACGAGCGCGATGGCCACCACGTGGTCGAAAGCCAACGGCGCACCGACCACTGCGGACACGGCTCCGAAGGCGAGTCCCATCAGCGCCAGCTGCAGCCAGACAGTGAGCGTCAGCCCCGCCCATTTCCCGACGAGAAACTCCGACCGCGAGACCGGCTTCGACAGGATCGTGAAGATCGTCCGCCGATCGACCTCGTTGTGGATCAGCCCGATGCCGACGAAGATCGCGATGCCCGCGCTGAAGAATCGGATCGCACTCATCCCGGTGTCCTGGAGGATCTCGTCGACCTCGACGTACGACAGGGTCGCGAGAAGGACGCCGGCGCCGATCATCAGAATTCCGAAACCGAGCAACGTGTAGAGGAGCTTGTTTCGAATCGCTTCGCGAAACGTGTTCATCGCGAGCGCGTGGATTCGCACGAACGCCTTCATGACTGCTTCTCCCCTTCATGGACCGCGTTCAGGAAGACTTCCTCGAGCGAGTTTCGATGCGGTGTGACCGAGACGACCTCAGCGCCCGCTTCGAGCGCAGCCGCGAGGACGTCGCGGACCTTCTTCTCCGGTACGGTCAGCTCGACCCGCTCGCCGAGCCCGCGCAGTTCGATATCGAGTCGCTCTTCCATTTCGGCGGCCACGTCGCTGGGCAGATGCGCCAGGACGACATCGGTCGGCACGGTCGAGTCGGGAAGGAAATCCTCGATCCCGCCTTCGTAGCGGATCTCGCCCTTCACGATGATCGCCACCCGATCGCAGGTCATCTCCACGTCGTGGAGGATGTGAGTCGTCATGAACACCGTCTTGCCCGCCTCGCGGAGCGAGAGGATGACGTCGCGGATCTCCTTCCGACCGATCGGATCGAGACCGCTCATCGGCTCGTCGAAGAACACGATGGCCGGATCGTTGATCAGCGCCTGCGCGACACCGACCCTCTGCAGCATGCCCTTCGAAAACGTCCGCAGCCGCGCATCGGCCGCATGAGAGAGGTTCACCATCTCGAGGAGTTCGCAGACACGCTTGGCACGACCACTGGCTTCGACACCGGAAAGGCGTGCGTAGAAGTCGAGAATCTCGCGCGCCGTCAAGAAGGGATAGAAATAGGGATTCTCCGGAAGGAATCCGATTCGGTTGCGGAACTCCGACTCTCCGACATCGCAACCTAGGATCGAAGCCGATCCTTCGCTGGCTCGGATCAGTCCCATCAGGATCTTCAGCGTCGTCGTCTTGCCCGCACCATTCGGGCCGACGAACCCGAAGACCTCGCCCTCTTGAACCTCGAACGTGACCCCGTGCAGGACGCGCTTGCGTCGCAGTCCGAGCCCCGGACGAAAATCCTTGACGACGTTGTCGACTCGAATCACACCGTGACCCTCAGCCGTCATTCTGCTCACCCTCCGTAGTGTGTCGACGCGCCTCGTCGGCCGCTCTCGACTCTCTCACCCTGCGACGATCGGCCCCGGAATAGTGGACCTCGTAGCGGGCACCGATATAGCTCGACTGAATACGATCCGTTTCGAGATCGATCTCCCAGACCGATCCCCTCGCCAGCGCGCCCGGAATCGTGTCCGGCTCGGGGCTGGGCAGCTTTTCGAGCACGCGACCGGGGCGGCGCGTCAGGTCTTCGACGCGTGCGATATCCCTTCCGGTCAGCTCGATGTAGGCCTCGCGAGCGCGGTCGAGATGCCGCGCCTTGTACTCGATCTCGATCTCGTCGAGGGCAATCTGCAATCGCGCGCGGGCGTCTTCGTCGTCCGTCGAACGGAGTAGTTCGCGAAGGAAGACCTCGGCGACGTCGATGTCCGCCGTTTGGCTCTTGAGCCTCGCGACGAGCCTCGGCAGATAGGCCGGAGATCCCGGCAGGCTCATCGCGTTCTCGAGGGCTTCCGCCGCTCGCGCGTAGTCGAGCAGGTAGAAGAAGTGATTGAAGCCGAGATAGAAATGGTTTCGCCAATCGTCGGGGTGGTACTCGATCGCCCGCTCGAGAAGACGATTGCCCTCGCGGATGAGTTCCTCGTCGTGCGTGAGCCAGACCGCCGCGAAGCGATAGGGATGGCTGACATGGGGATTCAGCGTGGTGACGACGTCGATCAGCTTGCCGACATGGCGTGCCGTCGCGGCATCGACGACGGCATCGCCGCCGACGACTTGGACGGCCTGGAGCCAGTAGTAGTCGGCGAGAATCGCGTCGAAGCCGAGGGACATCGCGCCGGCAACCCGCGGACTGGGAACGAAGCTCTCTCCAAGATCGCTTCGCGTGGAGATCGGAATATTGGCGTGGGCCCATCCAGTACAGGCCATCGCGGCGACGAGCAGCGCAACCCGAGTGAATTTCGTCGACACCGTAGATTCCCTCGATCGAGTTTCCGACGAATCGTGATCCGCCTTCGAACAGGCGTCACGATTTCCGCTGGATGGTTCCTAGAAATCGTCCGCTGCGGGGACTCGCGCGACCTGGTCGAAAACTCGACCACCTGCGTTGATCGGGGGCGTCTGGTTTCCAGCCAACGACGTTTCGCAGAAGCCTCCGGCTGCATCGGGATGCGCAACGAGCAGCACGGACATCGTCGCGTCGCCATCCAGGTTGCCGTAGGCCGCGGCCGTGAAGCACGGACCCACGCACGTACACGTCGCAGCTTGGGGGGAACCCCACGTCACCGTGTCGTAGTCGAAGAAGACGTCGCCCTCCGGCTGCCAGCCGACCGCCTGAAACGCGACGTCGATCGAGGCCTTGTCGCGCTTGATCGTCGTCGGTGGCAGGCCGAGTACGCCCGAAGGTTCCGACGGCACAGAGACGTATGTGTTGAACTCCGCATAGAAGGCCTTCTGGGCCTTCGCCAGGGAAGCGAGATTCGCGAATGCCTCCGCGCGCTTCGAAGTGAGCTGATAGTTCAAGAACGACGGAATCGCGACCGACGCGAGGACGCCGATGATCGCGACGACGATCATCAGCTCGACCAGCGTGAAGCCGCGCGTTCGCTGCTTGCCCATGGCTGCCATTGCAATCTCCCTGTGGGGCGATTCGCATCGATGCGAATCCTGCCGCCACGCCCCCCCTGGTCGTGATTCAGCAACACGCGTGCCAGGAATTGGCGTACGACTTCATCCATCGGCAAGTGTTCGCGCACCCTTGAGCGAATGCGCTGGGAACTGGATCGGTCGATTGTCAGGAAGGCTCGAGCATCGAACGTGACGGAGCCCACGAAGTGACGAACCCGGGCTCCCGGCGACGAAAAGCGGCACGCGGAGCTCGTGCGTTCCGATGAGAACGCAATCGTTTCAATGCCGCTTCGACGCAGGCTCCATGCGATCCGCCCCTCGGGTTGACAGCGTCGGATGCGCATGGCTAGGCTCGCGCGCTTCCGGAATGCGCTCCCATCGTCTAGTGGCCTAGGACACGGCCCTCTCAAGGCTGAAACACGGGTTCGAGTCCCGTTGGGAGCACCATTCCAATCTTCGCCGGTCCCGATCCTCGATCGTGAGCGCGCCGCGCACGGCGAATCCCGCCCATCGCCCGACCTTCGAAAGTGCCTACCCCGGATGAGTGCCGAATTCGCCTTTGCGTTCCTGGACTGTGAATTCGGAGGTCTCGACGTCGAGATCCACGACCTGACCGAGGTCGGCATCATCATGACCGACGCGCGCCTCGAAGAGAAGTCCGAAGCCCAATGGCGCGTCCGCCCGCGGCCGGAACGCGTGTCACCCGAGGCCGCAGCGATCTTTGGCTACGACGAGAAGCTCTGGGCCGAAGCGCCAGGCGTTCGTCAGGTCCTGACCGAGATCGTCGAGATGTTGCCCAAGGACCGGAAGGTCATTCCTGCTGGTCAGAACGTCCGCATGGACGTGATCTTCCTCGAACGCGCCTTCAAGAGCTGCGACATCCCCTACCCCTTCGACTACCACGTCATCGATCTCGCGACGCTCTTCTATTCGTGGTCCCTGGTCGCCGGGGAGCCGGCACGCGCGATCTCTCTACGCCAGGCGGCGACGACGGCAGGACTCCTGGGCGCCGGAGGTGTCGCCCATCGTGCCCTCGAAGATGCCCGGCTGACTCTCGAATGCTTTCGTCACTACATCGCTCGACTCGCGCCGCGTGAACCCGCGGAGCTCCCGACGACGGACGACGCCTGAGACCGGCTTCCCGGGCGCAGCCATCAGACCAGACGGACCTGCCACTTGCGTAGCGCCCGACGATCGAGCCGGCCGAGCAGCGCCACGCTTCGACGCCCCCACCACGTGTCGCAATCGAATCGAAGCGCAGAGGCGAAGTCCAGCACCACCGGACGACCGTGGCGATCGGCCAGGATGTTGCTGCGGTGGCGTAGATCCAGATGCACGACACCTCGTCGATGCATCTCCGAAATGGCCGCAGACAGCTCTGGCAGAAAAGCCGCGGGCAGCTGACCCGCGAGCGAACGCGACAACAGGATCCCCGGCCGGTACTCGAAGACCAGAGCCGCCGAATCGAGCGAGCCGATCAGGCGCGGAACCGCGTCGACGCCCTCGAGACATCGATACGCGAGCGCTTCACGCCTCAGCAACCACGGACCGAGCCAGCGCTGCACCCAGCGCGCGCGAGGCGCGAAGTCCTTCACGACGACGGGTCCCCCTTCCGCTTCGACGAGGATCACGTCGGGATTCCCCCAACCGCCCTCGTTCAGCACGGAGAGCGTCCGCTCTTCGAGGTTGGCCCGATCGAGGCCCAGCGACGACATCGACGGTTCGGTCATCCCGCACCCACCCCACCGCGCAGCCAGAACACGAGAACCCCTCCCGCGAGGGCCAGCAGCGTGCCGAGTTCGTTGTTCTCGTCGTAGCGACGAAGCTCCCAGCCGGCGCGCGATTCAGGACCCGTATCGTCTCGCCATGCTCGCAGGCGAGGCCATAGGGCGGGCACGGCGTCGCGGTAGCGTACGAAGCGGTCACCGTACGCTCGTTCGAGCCTGAGGCTCTCGCTGTGTTCCTTGCGCGGGAAATAGCGGAACGCGAACCATGGCCAGACGAGCGCCAGCACGGCGACCGAGGCCCAGCCCCCGGTCCAGATCGCGAACCCCGTCGCGACGAGAATGGTCCCGAGGTAGAGCGGATGCCGGAGATGGGCATAGGGTCCGCTGGTCGTGAGTTCGTGATTCTTCACGAGATGCCCAGCGCCCCAACCGCGCAATGCCGCGCCCGACGCGATCAAGAGCAGTGCGACGCCGAGACTTTCACGACGAGGAGGATGAGAGAGCAGGATGGCGAGCCCGAGTACGTAGAGCGGAAGGAAGCGTAGGCTCAGGTTCTTCGGGCGGATGGGATTCCGCATGCGCGAAAACTACAGAGCGCCCGATCGCCGGGCAATCACGCGGGACGCTCCTCGGGTCCGATCGTCAGTGATCCTTGGGGCGCGTGGCGCCTTCCTGCACCAGGGACCAACACTGCTCCCTGAGTTCTTCCCGAAATGCAGGATCCGCGGGAACCGGGTCGAGGTCACCGGCGAGGAAGTCGAGCAGATCGCTTTCCGCATAGTCGGCCGCGCCGATCATCTCCACGCTCGCGGCGTGGGAATCCGCGACTCTGCTCATTCCGACCGGCACGGACACCTCATGCTGATGCGGTCGAAACCAACCCAATAACTCTTGCCAGACTCGTCTTCCGGACACGGCCCCTCTCAATCTCTCGCTGAACCGCCGCATGAATCCGACGGTTCGGCCTTCATTCCCGGTTCGCCTAAAGAGTGGTCGCGTGCATGAGCTTGTGTCAGAAACGTGATGTGTTTTTCCCGACATCGCCCCCCCTTGTACCCCGGGCCTGGTTCCGGGCTTCGTCCAAGTCCCCATGGGACACTCCGCTCATCAGCCGTTGCTCTCGAGCCCCCTCGCGAGGATCCCGACGAGGTCAGCGCTGACGCGCCGAACCGGCTCACCGGCCGGCACGCGGGCGAGGACCCCGAAGAGGCTCGACAGGATCAGCACCGCCAGCTCTTCGGGCGGCATTCCGGAGCGCAGGTCACCGCCCTCCGCGATTGCATGCAGCTGACGGCCGAGTTCCTCGGTGAGCGGCGGAACCGGATGCGAAGCATCCCGGATGTCCTCGGGACGCCGCATGAAGAGCGCCAGGACATCGTTGCCCAAGCCGGCGTCGCTCACCCGCGCGTGCTCCTCGATCAGTGCATCGTTGAGACGTAGGAGCAGGTCGGGAAGGCTGGGCTTCGTTTCGGCGATGGCCCGGACACGCTGCACGATGCGTGCGTTGATGCGCTGGGCGAGCTCGAGGATGACATCGTCCTTGGCCGGAAAATGGAAGTAGAACGTGCCGCGGGCGATGCCGGCGTTCTTCGCGATTCGATCGATCTGCGCGCCAGCGACGCCCATGTCGCGGAACTCGCGAAGCGCAGCCTCGAAGATGCGTTCACGGGTTTCCTGGCGTTGTCTCGCGCGCGAGCCGGGGGCGGCAAGCCGCTCGGAGAGCGGCGGATCGGATCGATTCGCCGTAGCGGGCGAACGAGGTCGGCTTTCCGACCCGGTCTCGCCCGGCGTGCTCGCCGAGTTCGCCATGCCCCAGACTTACGGCATCCACTGACGTGCGTCAATGAATTTTTGAAATGCCGTCAGATTAGCCGCGCAGGACACCCTCGAGGCCGGGCGTGCCGGCCGAAATGGCCCGACGCATCCGATACAGGTTCGCCTTGACCGCGTCCTCACTCTTTCCGAGTGCGTCCGCGATGGCGCGGATCGGCTGCTGCCGGAGGTGCTTGAGATGAAAGATCCGACGCTGGAGCGGCGTCAGGTCGTTTGCGATGACGTCTTCGCAGCGCCCGAGCACGCGTCGCGCGTCGACGGTTTCGTCCGCCCGCGGCTCTGAACCCTGAATGTCCAGCGCGCCACCCTCCTCCAGCGGCTCGAGGCGGGGCCGCGGCCGGCGGAAGCGTCGATTCACCTTGTTACGCGTCACGCCGAAGATCCAGACGAGAAGTGACGAGTCGCCCTTGAACGACGCGAGCGCCGTCATCAGCGTCATGAAGACTTCCTGGGCGACGTCCTCTGCTTCACCCGGATCTCGCAGACGCTTCAGCGCGAAGCGATAGACTCGCGGAAAGTACGTCCCGTAGAGCAGATCGAAATGTTCTCGGCTTCCAGACAGAATCTGGTCGACGAGTTCGCGATCGGATTCCCAGGCCTTGCTCGTGTTCGAGCTCGTGGACCTGGATCCCGTTCGACTGTTGCGCGTTTTGTTCTTGTTTCCCTGCACGATCATCATCCTCGATTTCAACGAGGGTTTCGTGCGGGTGGCGTGCGTTCACGCCGGATTCGGCTCCCTGTATCGCCCGCATCCTATTGAGTGGGTCCCTGAACTCCCACTCGATGCGATCCGACTTGCCGAATTCTTGCCCGCTCGAGCCTCGCCGAGCTATTGGCTTTTCGAAAGTCCGCCCGGTCTCCCGGGCAAGTAGAAATAGAGCAAGCCGTGTGCCATCCACTCCAAGAGTGCAAATGACGCCCTAACTCGTTGAAAACAAAGGACTGTGACTCAGGTCACACTCGGCGGAGCGGAACAAGATTTCCACGATCGAGAGAACAACATTTCCCATTTAGGTGATGATCTTTCGCGAGGCATCACACCTTCCCGGGGACCACCCACCAGCGACCGTCTTCCCATCGCCACTCGTCCGTGCGAAGAAGCACCGCGTTCCACCAGCGAAGGGGCAGATCGTTCGCCCCGACGAATCGCAGTGAGATCCGCAGCGACCCGTTCGGATCGGACGAGATACCGAGCAGATCGACGCGGGTCGGCCGCGCGAATTCGATGTTCGCCAGCTCGAGCGCGTCGACCAGCGCGGCGTAGTAATCGGAATACGCAGCGACGGTCGGAAAGAACTGGCGCATGCTGGGATCTTCGAAGGTCGCCCGCGAATTGAAGCGACGGCTCGTGATGCGTGCGTAGAAGATCTCGGAGAGCGGAATCAGCGTGCGACGTGCGTCCTCGGGAAGCGCCGCAAGCGCCGCGTCCTCCTCTTCCTGCGAGATCGTCGCGGCCCAGACGGTCGGTGACGACGAGACGCAGGCTGAGGACGACAGCAGGGTCAGGATCGCCAGGCCCATGAGCGCTAGACGAACCCGGGACGAGGCCGTCACTCGACGTCCTCGACCTGACCGACGCCCTTCGCGGTGACCGCGGCCTGGGCCGCCGCGAGGCGCGCGAGGGGCACGCGGTAGGGCGAACAAGACACGTAGTCGAGACCGACGGAGGCGAAGAATCGCACGCTAGCCGGGTCCCCGCCGTGCTCACCACAGATGCCCAGCTTGAGATCGGGCCTCGTAGTGCGCCCACGCTCGGCTCCGTAGCGAACCAGCTCCCCGATACCCTCTTCGTCGATCGACACGAACGGGTCCGCTTCGATCAGCCCGTCGTCGACGTACTGAGGAAGGAAGCTCCCGGCATCGTCGCGCGATAGCGCGTAGCCCATCTGGGTCAGATCATTGGTTCCGAAGGAAAAGAAGTCGGCGTGGTGGGCGATCCTGTCCGCGCGCAGAGCCGCTCGTGGAATTTCGATCATCGTCCCGATCGCCGGCCGGACGCGCGTTCCCGGATTGTTCAGTCGCACCGTGGCAATCACTTCCTCTGCGAGGCTTCGCAGCTCCGCGAGCTCTCGTTCGTGCGAGACGAACGGGACCATGATCTCCGGGATGACCTTCACACCCTCGGCCGCAACAGCGCAGGCCGCCTCGGTGATCGCGCGAACCTGCATCGCGTAGATCTCGGGATACGTGATCCCCAACCGGCAACCCCGATGTCCGAGCATCGGATTGAACTCGTGCAGCGCCTCGAGCTGATGCCGGACATCACCCATTGACGTCCCGAGCGAATGCGCGACCGCCTGAATGTCCTCGTCGCTCTGGGGCAGGAACTCGTGGAGCGGCGGATCCAGCAGCCGAATCGTCACCGGCAGTCCGTCCATCGCCCGGAAGATGCCGGCGAAGTCGCCGCGCTGCATCGGCAGCAGCTTGGCCAGCGCCCCTTCCCGAGCCGCCGAATCCGAAGCCAGGATCATCTCGCGCACGGCGAGGATTCGACTCGGCTCGAAGAACATGTGCTCGGTCCGGCAGAGACCGATGCCCTCGGCACCGAATCGACGTGCGACGGCGGCGTCCTCGGGCGTGTCCGCGTTCGTGCGGACCTTCAGGTTTCGGACACGATCCGTCCACTTCATGAGCTCGGTGAAGGCGCCGCCCAGCTCGGGGACGACAGTCGGCGCGAGCCCGAGCATCACCTCGCCCGTGCTGCCATCGAGCGTGAGGGGGTCACCCTCGCGAATCAGATGCTCTCCGATGCGCATCACGCCCTGGTCGTAGTTGATCGCGAGGGCGCCACATCCGGCAACGCAGCATTTGCCCATTCCGCGTGCCACGACGGCGGCGTGAGAGGTCATCCCGCCCTTCGCGGTGAGGATGCCCTCGGAGGCGTGCATACCGACGATGTCTTCGGGTGACGTCTCCGTGCGAACGAGAATCACCTTGGCGCCGCCCTTGGCGCGGGCCTCCGCCTGCTCCGCCGAAAAGACGACCTCACCGACGGCGGCGCCGGGTGAAGCCGGCAGTCCGCGGGCGACGGGTTCCGTGACTCGACTGCGGTCGATCGTGGGATGCAGCAGCTGATCGAGCGCATTCGCGTCGACGCGCAGGATCGCCTCTTCCCGCGTGATCAAGCGCTCTTTCGCCATCTCGACGGCGATGCGCACGGCGGCGGCGCTCGTCCGCTTGCCGTTCCGCGTCTGCAGCATCCAGAGGCGTCCGCTCTGGATCGTGAACTCGATGTCCTGCATGTCGCGGTAATGCTTCTCGAGCTTCTTGTAGATGCGGACGAGTTCCTTGTAGGCCTTCGGCATCTCGCCTTCGAGGGTCGGCAGCTGCTGTGTGTCGGCCGTGCGGCTCGACTCGTTGATCGGCTGCGGCGTGCGGATTCCCGCGACGACGTCTTCGCCCTGGGCGTTCTTCAGATATTCGCCGTAGAAGTTCCGCTCACCCGTCGAAGGATCGCGGGTGAAGGCGACACCGGTCGCACAGTCGTCGCCCATGTTCCCGAAGACCATCGACTGGACGTTCACCGCGGTTCCCCAGTCGTCGGGAATGCTGTGGATGCGTCGATAGGCGATCGCGCGCTGGTTCTCCCAGGAGCTGAAGACCGCACCGATCGCGCCCCAGAGCTGTTCACGCGGATCCTGCGGAAAGGGCTTCCGCGTATGTTCCCGAACGAGTTCGAGGTACGAGGAAACGAGGCGACGCATCGCCTCCCCCGTCAGCTCGGTATCGAGACGGACACCGCTGGCGTCCTTCTCGTTGTCGAGGAGATGCTCGAAACGGTCATGCGGAATGCCGAGAACGACATCCCCGTACATCTGGATGAAGCGTCGATAGCTGTCGAAGGCGAACCGATCGTCAGCCATCGCTGCCAGGCCGAGGACGGTCTCGTCGTTGAGGCCGAGGTTCAGCACCGTGTCCATCATGCCGGGCATCGACGCGCGCGCGCCCGAACGAATCGACACGAGAAGCGGCTTCTCGACATCCCCGAAGCGCATGTCCATCAACTGTTCGACGCGGGCGAGCGCCGTCAGGACGTCGGCCTTCACCTCGAGCGGCAGTTTCTGGCCGCGCGTGTTGAACTCGGCGCAGACGTCGGTCGAAATCGTGAAGCCGGGTGGAACGGGAATCCCGATCGAGGTCATCTCGGCGAGGTTGGCGCCCTTGCCACCGAGAATCTCCTTCATACCGGCATGACCGTCGGCTCGGCCACCGCCATAGAAGAAGACGCGGCGATGGGTCGGAGCCTCGCGCGTGCGTCGTCGAGCAGTAGGCGCGGCCTTGCGAGCGGCCCCCTTCTTGCCACCTGTCTTGCGGACCGCCTTCTTGGCCGCCTTCTTGGCGACCTTCCCAGCGGCTTTCTTGGCGACCTTCCGGGCTGCCTTCTTCTTGGCCGATTTCTTCGCCGACTTCCTGGCTGACTTCTTTGCCGACTTCTTGACTGACTTCCTTGCCGACTTCTTGGGGCTCTTCCTCGCGGCCGCCTTCTTCGTCGACTTGCGGCCCGAGGCGCCACTCTTGCGCGTCGTCTTGCCTGCGCTCTTCCTACCCGGGCTACGACGGGCGCTCATGAACGCGCCTCCAGCAGATCGCGCAGATGGGCGTGAAGCCCCTCTATGGGAACCCGCGTCTGATTCATCGTGTCCCGCTCCCTGAGCGTGACGCAGCCATCGTCGCCCGACTCGAAATCGTACGTGACACAATACGGCGTTCCGACTTCGTCCTGTCGTCGATACCGGCGCCCGATGTTGCCCGCGTCGTCATAGAAGGCGTTGAAATGCTTCCGAAGATCCTGCTGGATCGCCTTCGCCGGCTCGGCGAGCTTCTTCGAGAGCGGCAGGATCGCAGCCTTGATCGGTGCCAGCTTCGGATGGAAGCGCATGACCGTGCGCTCCTCACCGTTCTCGAGCGTCTCCAACCGATACGCCGCGACGAGCAATGCGAGGGTCGTCCGATCGATGCCGACGGAGGTCTCGATCACGTTCGGCACGAATCGCTCCTTCGTCTGTTCGTCGGTCACGCCGAGTTCCTTGCCCGAATACTCCGTATGGCGTGAGAGATCCCAGTCGCCGCGGTCGTGGATGCCTTCGATCTCCTGCCAACCGAACGGAAAGAGGAATTCGATGTCGTCGGCCGCGCGCGCATAATGGGCGAGCTCGTCGTCGGCATGGGGTCGGATGCGCAGCAGGTCCTCGTCGAACCCGAGGTCCTTGTGGAACTGCAGGCGCTGCTCGCGCCAGTGCGCAAACCACTCGGCGCTCTCGCTCGGGTGACAGAAGAACTCCATCTCAGCCTGTTCGAATTCGCGCGACCGGAACGTGAAGTTGCGCGGCGTGATTTCGTTCCGGAAGGCCTTGCCAATCTGGGCGATGCCGAAGGGCACCTTCTGTCGGGCTGATTCGCGCACGCGCTTGAAGCCCGAGAAGATCGCCTGGCAGGTCTCGGGACGCAGATAGGCCGTCGTCGATTCGTCGACCGAGGCGCCGAGTTCCGTCCGCAACATCAGATTGAATTCGCGGCTCTCCGTGAGGTCGCAGTCACTGATCGCGCGCTTCTTGGGCGCCTCGGGACAGCGCTCGCCCTCGATCTGGTCCGCACGGAAGCGTCGCTTACAGGTCCGGCAGTCGATCATCGGATCGCTGAAGCCCTCGACGTGCCCGCTGGCTTCCCAGGTGCGCGGGTGGGTGATGATCGCACTGTCGATGCCGACGACATCGTCGCGCTCTCGCACCATCCGACCCCACCAGGCCGCCTTCAGGTTGTTCTTCAATTCGACGCCGAGCGGACCGTAGTCCCAGAAGCCGGCGATGCCGCCGTAGATCTCGCTCGAGGGGTATATGAAACCCCGTGCCGCGCAGAGCGAAACGAGGGTTTCCATCGCGAGCGGGTGTCGGTCGCGATCCGCGGCATCGCCCGCGGAGGAATCAGAAGCTTTATCGGACATGAAATTCAGGACCCTGGATGGGAGGACACTGGAAGGGGTCTTCCCACTCTGGCGAGCCCGACGCAGCGGGCGGTTTCGAAGGAGTGCGAAGGCGCTGCAGCGGGTCCGCACGGCTATCGGGGCGGCCGAGTATCCCCCATTCGGGTCCCCAGGGTCAAGCCGTTCCGGCCGACGAGATCGGCAAGATCTCCTCGAGAAACCGCTCGCTGCGCAGCTCGATGCCCACGTGGAATCGCTGGAAGCGAAACACCAGACGCGCGGCCTCGGCAAGTGCATCGCCGGCGAGTTCGATCCGGGGGAGTGACTCGACGTCAGCCGAGGAACCCGCCTCCAACACGCGCAGGGTGCCGAGTTCGAGGCCGACCAGCCCATCCAGGCGAAGTGCGCAGGCGGAGCAGACGATGCCGCCGTCGGAGACGTGGAAGTTCACACGATGCGTCGCCGAAACCCGCTCGTCCGGTACGCGCCCGCATCGGACACAGCGCCCGAGCTCCGGCCGCAGGCCGAGGGCGTCGAAGCCACGTAGCTCGAGGAGCAATCGCAGAGTGGGCGTCGGGTGGGCGCGCTCGAGCAGAGCGAGGCTCTCCGTCGCATAGCGAAACAAGCCTTCCGCTTCGGGACCATTGATGCCCTCGGGCGAGAGTCGATCGAGCATCTCCGTCAGGAAGCTCGCCAGGGCATAGCGTGCGGGATTCGCGCGAATCCCGAGGAAGGGATCGACGAGTCGTGCGTGTTCCAGAAAGGCCATCGTCGCTCGCGGACGGGCCCGCGCGCCGATCGCCAGACGGTTGAAGACGTCGAGGGTGCCCGGGAATCGGCGGCGACTCCGGCGCGCGCCCTTGGCCATCGCCGTGAGTCGCCCGGTCTCCGGGGTCAGCAGGTGCACGATCCGATCCGACTCACCGTAATCGACGGAGCGCAGGAGGATGGCTTCGGTTTCGAGGGCGGCCATGCCAGTCGCCTCGTCAGGGAGTCTTGGCGGGCGGCGTCGAGGCCGAGCGGGATGAAGCCGAAACACGCTCCGGTTCGGTCGGCAGAGGGTCGATCTCTCTCGAGGGGTCGAGACTCACACCGGTGGCTTCCGCGAGTGCGCGCACGGGGTCGTGCCAGATCACGACCGCTCGCGATCCGGGCGACGACGTCCCATCGACCAGCGCGAGCCACGCCGCCCGCAGCCCGATCGCGGCTACGGCCACCAGCGCGAGCAGGACCACGCCGGCGAGCGCTTGCTTCAGCCCGCGATTGGAGGAGTGGCGCTCCCAGGTCCCCGGAGCCGGCTCTCGCAGCATGCGCGTGATCGCGTCGTCGGCGTCCAGGCCCAGCGCGGTCGCCACGGTCCGTACGAAACCGCGCACGAAGCCGTCGTATTCGCCGTCGAACTGACCGCTCTCGAGACGCTCGATCGAGCGCTGCGGAATCCGGGTAAGGGAGGAGAGCTCTTCGGTCGAGATGCCGCGCAGCACGCGTTGGCGGCGCAGGTACTCGCCGATGGGACGGGAGTCGAAGGTCTCGGCGCCACCCGACCCGGACGGGTCGAAGCCCACATCCAACGACGAAGGTTCTCGATCGATCATGCCCACCCCACGCCGACAGAGCGTAGCAGCGAGCGTCCCGCGTGGTTCAATGGGCGCGCTTCATCGGCCGATCAGTGAAGCAGATCCAGGTAGGCCTGGGACTGCGAACTCCACTCGGCGTAGGGCGCCTTGGCGGTCGCCTCCTCGAAATGCACGACGGCCTTGTCACGTCGACCGAGACCGACGTAGATCTCTCCCAGTCGGTAGTGGGCCTCTCCAAGTCCGGAGGAATTGAGCCGCCCCGAGTCGAGCGCTTTCTCGAGGGTTCGGATCGCCTTCAGGGGATGCCCCTGCTTCGTCTGCAGGATGCCCAGGTTCAACAGAGCGGGACCGAAGCGCGGAAAGAAGTCGAGCGCCTCATGGAAGCTCACCTTCGCCTCATCGAGACGACCGAGCTGCATGAGCGCCCAACCGCAATTGTTCAGCGGGCTCCAGGGCGTCGACAGCGTCGGATCCGCGACCAGCACCTCGCAATGCACGAGCGCCTCCTCGTAGCGACCGAGCTGCGACAACAGCGCCGACAGGTTCAGCCTCGCGGCCTGTTCCACCTGGGGTCTCTCCTGATCCTCGGCCAGGCGGATCGCGCCCTCCAACAGGGTCTCGGCCTGCTCGGCCTTGCCCTTGCGTCGATAGGCTTCGCCGAGCCAGAGATGCGTCTCGGGATCGTCGGGTTCGAGGCGCATGGCCGACGACAACTCTCGGATCGCCATGGCGGTCCGGCGCGTCGACAGATAGTCGATGCCGAGGTCGCGCTTGGCACGGCCCTCGCTCACGGGCTCGAGTCCCGATCCACCGAACGGGACCGTCTCGGTCGTGACGCAGCCGACATTCGCCATCAGGGTCGCGACCGCCAGGAGAACGGCGAGTCCCCGGGCCCAGCGCATGCGCTGTGGCAGGTCCTGCTCGTTTCGAATCTTCATCGTGGTCGTTCCTCCAGCGAGTTCGAGAAGCAGCAGAGCCTCAGAAGCTCGAAAGCAATCGTGCGATGTAGGAGACGCGTTTCGCCCCATCCCGCTTGACCCGCACGAGCGGAATTCGTGCGAGTTCGGAGCCGCCCGGTGTCGCGTCGGCCACGTCTCCGTTCGACATCGCAGCCTTGCGTGCCGCGACAGCCTCGGCTGCAGAGGTCGCGCCCTCGGTTTCCGGCGGCGCGTTGCGAAATCTCGAGAGCTGCGGCTTCGAAGGCGGCAGCGCCTTCACCGGCTCTTCGTTCGGGAGCGTCTCGAGTTCTTCGTCGAGATCGAGCTCGATCTCCTGCAGATCGTCCTCCGCGACATCATCGAGCAGCAGCTCATCGTCTTCATCGTCGTCCACGACGGCTGCGTCAGCAGCGGCGTCGGTCGTCTCTTCGGCGTCGGCCGGGGTATCGAGCGCGATGGTCGATTCGACCTCGCCCATCAGGCCTCCCCAGAGTTCCATCGCCTGGCGGCGACCCTCCCCGCCCGGCTGGCTCTCGAGGAGGTCTTCGTCGAAGAGGAATCCCATGCGTTCCGCGCTCGCGAGCGCCGGCTCGAGGGCGTCGGCGATCGGAGTGCTCGCGTCGATCGCCTCCTGGTTTCGGAAGACCGCGACGTGTCCGCCCTCGTTCGATCGCACACCGATCGCGAGACCGATGCCGCCCCACTCCTCGGCGAAGACGACGACGGCAGCGCGAGCGGGCCCAACCGGAAGGAAATCCGTATTCAGGACCGGCGCGTTCATCGCTGGACGCAGGGCGAGCAGACTCGCCTCCGAGAGCGCCAGCGGATCGGACGAACGTCGAAACATGTTCCCTGCATCGGCGAGACCGACCAGATCTTGAGCTACGCGAGACCGCAATCGGAGGCGGAAGCGCCTGACGGGCCTCGCCATTTCGGGTTGCGAAAATTGCCCTTGTCCGCGCGCTACAGGACCTTTCGCACGCAGACGAGAGGGATACACTCCCCCAAGGCGGAGATAGGGTGGGGCTCCCCGGACCCTCTTCGATCGACGAGTTCGATCGGCAAGGAATGGACCCGATGACCCTGGACACAGGCCTAGACTCAGCCCTGCCCACCCCGACGGCAGTGGCAGTCGCGGTAGCAGCAACGACCAAGATCGATTTTCATCCCTCCAAGTAGCTCCACCCAGCCCGAGAAACGACCAGCGTGACAGCGAGCAAACTCAAGAGCAGCAAGCCCTCGACCAAGATCGAAAGCGTCGCCATCCGTTTCGCCGGGGACTCCGGTGACGGAATGCAGCTGACGGGCACGAAGTTTACGGACGAGACCGCCCTCGCCGGAAACGACCTTTCGACCTTTCCCGATTTTCCGGCCGAGATTCGCGCCCCTGCCGGCACGATGGCGGGCGTATCGGGCTTTCAGATCCATTTCTCCAGCCACGACGTCCATACACCGGCGGACCGCCCGGACGTTTTGATCGCCTTCAATCCCGCGGCGCTTCGCGCGAACGTCGAAGACGTCCGACCCAATGGCATGGTCATCGTCAACATCGATTCCTTCAATCAGAAGGCGTTGACCCGCGCGGGCTATCCGGACGATCCGCTGCCCGACCTGCGCAAGCGATTCCAGCTGGTCGAAGTGCCGTTCACTACGTTGAACCGTGAAGCGCTCCAGGGACTCGACCTGAGCCAGCGCGAGATCGATCGATGCAAGAACTTCTTCGCGTTAGGCGTACTCTGCTGGCTCTACGGTCGACCGATGGAAGCGACCGAACGCTGGCTCGGCGGCAAGTTCAAGGGCGACGTACTCGAGGGCAACGTCCGGACGCTACGCGCAGGACACGCCTTCGGCGAGACGACCGAACTCTTTCCGGTCTCCTTCGTCGTCCCCTCCGCGAAGATCGAATCCGGGACGTATCGAAATATCACAGGCAACCAAGCGCTGGCCTGGGGCATCGTCGCCGCTGGCGTCCAGTTGGAACGCGATGTCTTCCTCGGCGCCTACCCGATCACGCCGGCCAGCGACGTGCTGCACGAAGTCGCCCGCTACCGGCACTTCGGCGTCAAGACGTTCCAGGCCGAGGACGAGATCGCGGCAGCCTCGTCGACGATCGGCGCTGCCTTCGCCGGACAACTCGCCGTCACGATTTCGAGCGGCCCGGGCTTCGTCCTGAAGCAGGAAGCGATCGCCCTGGCCGGCATGGTCGAACTCCCGCTGGTCGCGATCAACGTCCAGCGCGCAGGCCCGTCGACGGGGTCGCCGACCAAGACCGAACAGGGTGATCTGCTCGCCGCCATCTTCGGACGGCATTCACAGAGCCCGCTCCCAGTCCTCGCCCCGAGCACCCCGGGCGACTGCTTTCACATGGTCCTCGAGGCATTCCGGATCGCGGTGAAGTACATGACGCCCGTGATCGTGCTCAGCGACGGCTACATCGCCAATAGCTCCGAGCCCTGGCTGATCCCTGATGTCGACGCCCTCGATCGACATCCCGTCCAGTTCGCGAACGCGCCCGACGTCGGTGAGTTCCAGCCCTATTCGCGGGACGCGCAGACCCTCGCACGCCCCTGGGCGATTCCCGGAACCCCGGGTCTCGAACACAGGATTGGCGGTCTGACGAAACAGAACACCACGGGCAACGTCATGTACGACGCCGACAATCATGGCCTGATGAATCGACTGCGCAGCGAGAAGGTCGAGCGCATCGCCGACGACATGCCGCCGATCGAGATCGATGGCCCACTCGATGGCGAGATCCTCGTCGTCGGATGGGGTGGCACGGTCGGCTCGATCACCGCCGCCGTCGAGGCCGTCCGCGAGGAAGGCCTCTCGGTTTCCCGCATCCACCTGAAGTACCTGAATCCCCTGCCCCGGGATCTCGGCGAAGTGCTCGCGCGCTTCGAAAAGGTGCTGCTACCCGAACTCTCCGACGGCCATCTCGCGATGCTGCTTCGCGCGAAGTACCTGGTCGACGTCAAGAGCCTCTCGAAGATCGAGGGCCAGCCCTTCAAGATCTCCGAACTCACCGAAGCGCTGCACGCGCTGCACGCATCGACGGCCTGAGTCGGCCGCCGAAGGAGTCGAACCGATGTCTGCCGAACCGGCCGTCAAGATCTCACGCAAGGACTTCGTCTCGGACCAGGACGTGCGCTGGTGCCCCGGCTGTGGCGACTATTCGATCCTCGCCAACGTCCAGCGCGTCATGCCTGAGCTCGGCGTTCCGCGCGAGAACGTCGTGTTCGTGTCGGGAATCGGCTGCTCCAGCCGCTTTCCCTACTACATGAACACCTACGGGTTCCACACGATCCACGGTCGCGCGCCGGCCTTTGCCACCGGCATCAAGGCGAGTCGTCCGGAACTCTCCGTCTGGATCGTCACTGGCGACGGCGACGGCCTCTCGATCGGCGGCAACCATCTCCTGCATTCGATTCGCCGCAACGTCGACACTCAGATCCTGCTCTTCAACAACCAGATTTACGGCCTGACCAAGGGCCAGTATTCCCCGACCTCCGAGGTCGGCATCAAGACCAAGTCGACGCCCCAGGGCTCGATCGATCATCCCGTCGACCCGATCGCCTTTGCGCTCGGCTGCGGCGCGACGTTCATCGCGCGCACGATCGACGTCGACGCGAAGCACATGCAGGAAGTCCTGAAGCGCGCGCACGACCACAAGGGAACGGCCTTCGTCGAGATCCTGCAGAACTGTCCCGTCTTCAACGACGGTGTCTGGGAAGCGGTCGAAAACCGAAAGTCGCGCGCCACGGCGTCGCTGGTGCTCGAGCACGGCGAGCCCCTCGTCTTCGGGACCGCGGGAGAGAAGAAGGGCATCGTATTCAAGGACGGCATCCCGAGCGTCATCGACCTGGCCGACGACGACGACCCGGTCGAGCGCGGCGTGGTCGTCCACGACGAGCGCGCCGAAGCCTCTTCCTACGCGGGCGTGCTGGCCACGCTCCAGCGACCCGACTTCCCTCTTCCGGTCGGCGTGTTCCGCGCCGTCGAAAAGCCGACGTACGAAGCGATGCTCCAGGCCCAGGTCGACTCCGCGATCGCGGAGCGCGGAGCCGGCGACCTGAAGGCGCTGCTGCATTCGGGCGATACCTGGAAGATCTGATTCACGAACTCGAGTACCGCTTCGCCCGATGATCCCGGGTTCCCAGCCCCTCCCCGAATCCGGGACGATCAGTCGACTTGCCGTCGGCGCCGCCCCCCGGCGAGCCCCATCAAGCCGAGCGCGACGAGTAATCCCGTCGAGGGCTCGGGCACGACGAGCGTCAGGCTCGCGGGGTTGAACGTCAGCTCGGTGACGTATTCATCACCGGCGATCGCGTTCACCTCGACACCCGTGAAGGGATTGATCCCACCCGTGTTGCTCGCGTTGCGCAGCAGGCCGGTTCCGTCCGCGAAGAGCTGAAGGATCGGCGGGTGGTATCGCCCCGTTCCGAGTTCGCGCCCATCGAATTCGAAGACGAGCCCGGAGCCGACGAGTTCGGAGACCTGCAGCCCATCCGAGAGGTTCGCGCTGCCGGCAATCTCGAAGCTGAGCGAGTTGCCCAGGTCGTAGAAGTCCTGCCCGCTGAGCGTCGAGATGTCGTCGACGGCGAAGGCGACGAACGCGGAATTGGCCATTCGTGCCGGTGTCGTCGGGTCGAGTCCGCCGGACACCAGGAACTCGATGTCGCCCAGCGCCGGATTCGCGTAGACGCCGGGAGCGAGGGGGGTGGCCACGCCAATCACGATCTGGAAACTCGTGACGTTGCTGAAGGTGTTCGTCTGGCTCGCGAACGCGGGGTTCGCGATATCGATTTGGAATGCACGCGCGTCGGTCACGACTGCGTGGGTCAGGCCGATCGCGACGAAGAGTCCTATGAGTGTTCGACATGGGTTCATTGGATGTCCCCTCCGGTCGACGCAAAGGCAGAGCGCCCGCACGCACTATCTGTACGTGTGGTCCGGAGGGAGCCGATGTGGCTCGATTCCGAGGGAAATCGAACCAACGCGATCCTGGTGAGTCTCATGCGCGGCGGATCGGCATCAAGGGATGGCTGGGCGGACCTAGCGCGCCTCGACCTCCGGAATCTCGACGGGCGGAAGCGGTCCCACATAACGCGCGCTAGGACGGATGATCTTGCCCTCCGCGGCTTGTTCGAGGACGTGGGCGCACCATCCGATGACCCGACTCGATGCGAACGTCGGCGTGAACATCTCGCGTGGCAAGCCGCACAGCTCCATCACGACACCCGCATAGAACTCGACGTTCGCATAGAGCTCTCGACCCGGTTTCAGTTCCGCCAGGATCTCGACGATGCGCCGCTCGACCGTCGTCGCGAAGTCGACCGTCCGACCCGCATGGCGCGGAACGCCTTCGATGTCGCCCGCCGAACAGGCGTCGCGGAGCGAGACGGCGATCCCCTTCAACATGCGCGAGCGGGGATCTTCGGTCCGGTAGACAGCGTGACCGAAGCCCATCATGCGCTCGCCGGCTTCGACTCGCGACCGGACCCATCCGTCGATCTTCTCGGGCGTACCGATCGCATCGAGGGTCTCGAGCGCGCGGCTCGGCGCGCCTCCGTGCAGAGGGCCCGAGAGCGCGCCGATCGCGCCAACGACACACGCCCCGAGATCGGCTCCGGTTCCCGCGATCACCCTCGCCGTGAACGTCGACGCGTTGAAGCCATGATCGATCGTCGAGATCATGTACTGCTCGACGGCCCGGGCGAGTGCCGCGTGCGGCACCTCGCCGTGAATCATGTAGAGGTAGTTGGCGGCGACACCGAGCTCGGGATTCGGCTCGATCGGCTCGTCGCCCTCGCGGAGTCGATACAGCGCGGCCAGGAGCGTCGGCGCGAGACTCGTCGCGAAGAGCGCATCCGCTCGAAGCGCCTCGGCGGAGATGTCCATGTGGGGACGCATGCCCCGCTCCGCGCAGGCGATCGAGAGTGCGCTGCGCAGACCATCCAGGGGCAGGAAGCTCTCCCCCGCCCTCGCGATCTCGGGCAGGATCGCGCGGAGGCCGTCCGGAATCGTGCGCAGCGGAAGCGTCTCGCGACGGAAGGCGCGAGCCTCTTCGGCGCTCGGGAGTCGCCCGTCGATCATCAGATGCCAGACTTCTTCGAGCGAACACTCTTCAGCGAGTTCGATCGCCGAGTACTCCCGATAGTGGTAGAAGCCCTCGAATCCGCGCACGTCACCGACGCCCGTCTCGGTCACGATGACGCCCTTCAATCCCCGCGGCACGTCGACCGGACCGCCAGGCACGGGTCGGACGTCGGCGACCAGCAGCAGATCACGCATGGAGATCACGCCGACGAGGCCGTCCGCGTCGACCACGGGAATGTGTCGGTATCCCGCGGAGCGGAGCTGCTCGAGTGCGTCGCGGACCGGCGTCTCCGGCGTCACCGTGTCGGCTTGAGGTGTCATGTATTCGGAGACCGATGCGCTCGAGAAGTCCGCCCCCGCCGTCGCGGCTTCGAGCAGGTCGCGTTCGGTCAGGATCCCGAGCGCCGCGCTCCCCTCGCTGACGACCAGCGATCCAACATGTTCGGCGTGCATCCGAGCCGAAGCGCTCGCCAGACTCTCACGCGGCTTCGTCGTATGGGCCGGCGAGGTCATGACGTCGGCAACGCGCCGGAGGACGTCTTCGGGGGCGCTCGGCGCCGGGCGATCGGTGGACTTGGCGGTGTTCGCTCGCGGGGTCGTCTGGTTGTTTTCTGACATCGGGTTCCTTCCCTCGGTGGTGACTCGCTCAGGCGCGGAAGGCCGTTTGGGGCTTCAGGTGTCGGAGCGACCGCGCAGCGCATTGCTTTCGTTTTGAGATGTGCGAACCTCGCGGCTTGGTCATTAATTGTCAACGTTGATTGATTCAACATTGACAAAATCAATGCATGAGAAACATGTCGATCTCAGATCAGAACTCAAGAAAACGCCATTAATCACGGGATTTTATGATGGATGAGCAACCCAAGGGCAACTCGGCTGGGGAACGCATGGAGCGACGCCTGTCGGCCCGACAGGCCGCGGACCGCTTGGGAATCAAGGTCGAGACGCTCTACGCATACGTCAGTCGAGGCATGCTCGAAAGCTTCCCGGCGGAGAATGGCCGGCGCGGCAGCAGCTTCGATTCGAGGGAGGTCGAGCGGTTGGCGCGCGGTCGGCGCGGCCGCGCGAAGGTCGGCGGGATCGAGGTCACGCTCTCGAGCGGACTCACCTTGATCGAGAACGATCGCGTCTGCTACCGGGGCTTCGAGACGGGCAATCTCGCACGAACCTGCTCCTTCGAATCCGTGGCGGAACTCTTGTGGGGAGCGGATGGGCCCGACGCGGACGAAGACGCGAATGCCGGGTCGACCTGGCATGCGGATCCATCGGCAGTCGCCGCCGGTCGCCTCGCGCAGACCGCCCTGCCCGACGGCACGAGTTTCGCCGACCGTACTCGACTCACGATCGGCGCCATCGCACCGACGGACGCGCTTCGATACGACATGCGCCCCGAATCCGTGCGCTGTGCGGGACGCGCCCTCATCTCGGCCATGGTCGAATGCCTCCCGGAGATCGGCCCGCCCTGCTCCCGCGCCCTGGAACTCCAGGACGGAGCGCGACCGATCAACTCGATCGCGACGCGCCTCTGGAATCGACTCACGCCCGAACCAGCGCGTGACGGCTGCGTCGAACTCCTGAACGCGGCGCTCGTGCTCGTCGCCGACCACGGACTCGCCGCCTCGACGTTCGCCGCTCGGATCGCCGCCTCCGTACACGCCGATCCCTACGCGGTCGTCGCGACGGGACTCGGCGTGATCAGCGGCAGTCTGCACGGCGCCGCCAGCGCGCCCGCCTACCGGATCCTCGCCGAGATCGGCCATGCCGACCGCGCCGTGCCCGGCGTCGCCGAGGTCCTGCGCAGGGACAAGCGCGTGCCCGGCTTCGGACATCTGATCTACAAGGGCTGGGATCCACGGGCCGTCGCCCTGCTCGACCTGCTCCGAAGCGCAGACGTCGATGCCGAACGCCTCGCGACGTGTGAAGCGGTTCTCGAAGTGCTGGGACAGCGAGCGCCCGTGAAGCCGAACGTGGACTTCCTGCTCGCGTCGATCGCGTTCACGACGGGGATGGACGCGGCGGCCGGTGAGGTGATCTTCTCGGTCGCGCGCGCTTCGGGCTGGATCGCGCACGCGCTCGAGGAATACGACGAGGCCCCGGTTCGCTTTCGGCCGCGCGCGCACTACACCGGGCCGCCGCCGATCGCGGCACGGACCGAGGGGAGGGAAGCTGAGTGATTCGATTCGGAGTCCTCGGTGCGGCGAAGATCACGAAGGAGGCGCTGATCGTCCCGTGCGCTGCCGAACCCGGCGCGGAGATCCGCGTGATCGCGGCGAGGGATCGCGCGCGCGCCGAGGCGCAGGCGGGCGAGGCCGACATCCCGATCGTCGTCGAAAGCTATGCCGACGTCGTTGCCCATCCGGAATGCGACTCGATCTACGTTCCACTGCCGATCAGCCATCACCACGACTGGGCGCTCGAGGCGCTCCGAGCGGGAAAGCACGTCCTCTGCGAAAAGGCGATGGCCAGCAACGCACGCGAAGCGGAGGAGATGGCGGCGGTCGCGAACGAACAGGGCCGCGTCCTGATGGAGGCGTTTCACTATCGCTATCACCCGGTGTTCGCGCGCGCGAAGGAGATCGCCGGGTCGGGGGTCCTCGGGACGATCCGTGAGATTCGCGCCGAGTTCAGCCTCCCCTTCAGCTTTCCCGAAGACGACATTCGTATGCGATACGAGACAGGCGGCGGAGTCACCATGGACATCGGGACCTATCCCATCTCCTGGGTCCGGCATCTGCTCGAGGAAGAACCCGACGAGATCACCGCCGTCGCCGTCGCAGGTCCACCGGATATCGATCTCGCACTCAGTGCGAAGATGAGCTTCCCGAGCGGGGTCGTCGCCGAGACCTGCGGAGACATGACGGGGGAGAAGCCCGGGTTCGTCGCGGAGATCGAGGTGCGCGGCGAAGACGGTCGATTGCTCGTGCAGAATCCGCTCGCCCCACAGCACGGCCATTCCATCGAACTGACGGTCGACGGCGCAACGACGACCGAAACCTGTGATCAGCGTCCGACCTACAGCTACCAGCTCGACGCGTTCATCGCGGCGGTCGACAAGGGAGAGGTACCCGAGACGGATGCCGCCGACGCCGTGAAACAGGCGCGCGTGATCGACCGATGTTATGAGGCGGCGGGGATGCGACCAAGGGGTGAGCATTGAAGATGGCGTGACGGGCGCGCGAGTCGCGCCCTCATGGCGTCGTACGTCCAGCGCCGCGCTGCCGCGATCTAGTCGGCGCGAGACGACCCCAACCGCCCGACGCCACGCTCAGTACGAGCGACGACCCGACGCGCCGAGAGCCATCAGGCCCAACCCGACGAGCAGTGCCGTTCCCGGTTCGGGCGCCATGCTAACGCTGACCAGGTTCACGGGCCCGGCGAACGCTCCGCCTCCCGGACCGGCGACCGTATCGGAGTTCGGCTCGATCATGAGGTTGATTTCGCAGGTGATGCACGAATAGGTCGCGCCGGGAAGCACCAAGAAGCCGAGCGTCGAGGTCACTGCGCTCACCGGCGTCGTGGCGGAATTCGTGCCAAGCGGATTCGTGTGAGCGATGACTTGCAGCCAATCGGTGGAGCCCGTCGACTGCCCGAACGGACTCAGGGGCTTCAACACCGGAGAACCGATCCCAGGCCCGAGTTCGGGATTCACGCAACTGAAGCCGGTACAAGTGCCTTCGAGGATCGGGCCTGTGAAGCCGCCGCCCAGATACTGCAACTGGGTGCCGTCGAACGCGAGTGTCGCGAAGATTGCGGTGACCACGTCATTGGGCGTGTTGTCCGCGCTCACGACGAGAGCGATGATGTCGCCCGCCGTAAACGACGTGAATTTGGCGACGTGGGGCGCGGCGGGTTCCAAACCATTCGCGACTACGCTGGCACCGTAGTCGAACTCGAGCGACAGGGTGAGCGCGCTCGAAGAGCCGACGGAGCCAAGAAGCAGGAGCACACTGGGAAGCGAGATGAGAATTGAGCGGGTCATCCGAGTCACCTCCTCGACCGGAATACTCGATCGCGATCCTGCGCGAACGCTAGTCGGCCTATCCGTTTCCAAGCATCATACACCTGGGAGGCTCCAGCCGATCAACGAATCCCACCAGGGCCCGCTCTTCGGCCGCGCCCAGGCGCCGCGCCCTGCGGGCTCGCCAGGCACCCAAGCGCGCCTTCTGCGAGGGATGCGACCACGACCGATCGCCGCGAAGGGTCGACCGCGAGACGAGAGGGTCGACGCCAGCCTCGCGCGGTTATTTCCGAGCATGAACTCGACGCAAAAACCTTTTCGAACCAGACACTTCGGCTTCTCGAGGGCCCGTCGATCCGGATCCTCGAGCCAACATTGCACCCTGTCCGATTCAAGAAATATCGGAACTGGCCGATCGAAGGAGGGAGACCCCGCCTCCTTCGCGGAGATGCGGGCCGAGGAGAAGAGACATGGCTCTGCGACCCCTGGCCTTCAGCGTTCGACTTCGAGACAAGGATCGGGGACGAACCCTGCACATCCGGAACGATGCGACGGATACGAGCCGTTATGTGCTCGAGGACGCGAGCGACGACGGGGAGACCCGCACGCGACGACACGCTTCCGCAGGCGATGCGGTTCGCGACGCTGCGCAGACCTGGCGCAACCGCTTGAACTAGCGCGGCCGTCCGCTCGACTCGATCGCATCGACTGCCTGCAGACGCGGATCGACGAGGCTCGTCTTCGGGGGAGAGATTCGCTTCAGGACTCCAGCCCGGGCGCCGCCTTCGCCAGCGTCTCGCCGATCTCGGCCGGCGACGCCGAAACCGCGACACCATTCGCTTCCAGCGCAGCGATCTTGTCCGATGCCTTGCCCTTCCCGCCCGCGATGATCGCGCCGGCGTGACCCATGCGCTTTCCGGGCGGGGCGTTCTGTCCCGCGATGAATGCGGCGACGGGCTTGTCCATGTTCGACTTCACGAACTCGGCCGCTTCTTCTTCCGCGGAGCCACCGATCTCGCCGATCATCACGACCGCCTTCGTGTCGGTGTCGGCCTGGAAGAGCGCGAGCGCGTCTATGAAGTTCGTGCCGATGACGGGGTCGCCGCCGATGCCGAGACACGTCGACTGGCCGATGCCGAGGCGCGAGAGCTGGTCGACCGCTTCGTAGGTGAGCGTGCCCGAACGGGACACGACGCCGACGGGGCCGGGCTTCGTGATCTGGGCGGGCATGATGCCGATGCGACACTGCTCGGGCGTCACGATGCCCGGACAATTCGGTCCGACGAGGCGGGTCTTGCTGCCGTGAAGGGCCGACTTGGCGCGGGCCATGTCGATGACCGGGATGCCCTCTGTAATGCAGACCGCGAGGTCGAGTTCGTTCTCGGCCGCTTCGAGGATCGCGTCGGCCGCGCCCGGCGGCGGCACGAAGATGACGCTCGCGTTCGCGCCCGTCGCGGCCTTCGCCTCGGCGACGGTGTTGAAGACCGGGATTCCGTCGATCTCGGAGCCGCCCCTGCCGGGATGCACACCGCCGACGACCTGGGTTCCGTATTCGAGGGAGAGACCCGCATGGAACGTGCCCATCCGGCCCATGCCCTGAACGATCAGCTTCGTATTCTTGTCGCAGAGGATCGCCATCTCAGGCCGCTCCCTTTCCCGCCTGGACGGCAGCCACCGCGAGCTCGCCCGCTTCCTTGAGCGTCTCGGCCGGCGTGATGTTCAGATCCGATTTGGCCAGGATCTCGCGACCCTCGACCGACATGGTGCCCTGGAGCCGCACGACCAGCGGAACGCCGACGCCGAGCTCCGCCGCTGCGGCCACGACGCCCTCGGCGATCAGGTCGCAGCGCACGATGCCGCCGAAGATGTTCACGAGGATCGCCTCGACGTTCTCGTCGCCGAGGATCAGCTTGAAGGCTTCCTTCACCTTCTCCTTGTCCGCGCCGCCACCCGCATCCAGGAAGTTCGCGGGCGTGCCGCCGCAGTAGTGGATCATGTCGAGGGTCGCCATCGCGAGCCCGGCACCGTTCACCATGCAGCCAATGTTCCCGTCGAGCCCGACGTAGGCGAGGTCGATCTCGTTCGCGATGCGCTCGCGCTCGTCCTCTTCCTCGGGGTCGCGCAGTTCCGCGATCTCGGGATGTCGATAGAGCGCGTTGTCGTCGAAGTTGAGCTTGCCGTCGAGGGCGAAGAGGTCGCCTTCGGCGGTCAGCACGAGCGGGTTGATCTCGACCTGGGAACAGTCCTTGGCCATGTAGAGATCGAAGAGGCCACGCACGAAGGGCACGAACTTCTTCACCTGATCCGCATCGAGGCCCAATCGGAAGCCGAGGTCTCGCGCCTGGTAGTCGCGCAGCCCGACGTTCGGTTCGACGAAGGCGGTGAGGATCTTGTCGGGCGATTCTTCCGCCACGACCTCGATCTCCATGCCTCCCTCGGTCGACGCGACGAGGGCGAATTTCTCCGCGGCCCGATCGAAGAGGATCGCGAGGTAGTACTCCTTCTCGATGTTCGATCCCGCTTCGACGTAGACCTTGCGGACGAGCTTGCCCTCGGGCGGCGTCTGCGGCGTATGCAGCGTCATCCCGAGGATCTCACTCGCCGCCGTCTTCGCCTCGGAGGGCGACTTGGCGAGCTTCACGCCGCCGCCCTTGCCTCGACCGCCGGCGTGCACCTGCGCCTTCACGACGACGACGGGCGTGCCGAGTCCCTTGGCGGCCCGTTCGGCCTCTTCGGGCGTCGTCGCGAGTTCTCCGGCGGGCACGGCAACGCCGAACTCCCGGAAGAGCGCCTTGGCCTGGTATTCATGAACGTTCATGTCGGTTCCATCCCGTGTTCCCGCGCCTCGATCATTCGTCGAGTTCGCGCGGGTTGATGAAGCGGTCTCAGAGTTCGATCTGCGAGACCAGCGTGCGGACGTGCTCGACCGAGGCGTCGAAGTTCTCTTGTTCCTCGGCGTTCAGCTCGACCTCGATGATCCGCTCGAGACCGCCCGCGCCGATCACGCACGGCACGCCGACGTAGAGACCATCGACCCCGAACTCGCCTTCGCAGAGACAGGCACAAGCGAGGACGCGCTTCTTGTCCTTCAGGAACGACTCGGCCATCTCGAGCGCGGAAATCGCCGGCGAGACGAAGGCCGAGCCGGTCTTCAGCAGACCCACGACTTCGCCCCCGGCCGCTTTCGTTCGTTCGACGATCGCGTCGATCTTGTCCTTCGCGATCAGGGTCTCGATCGGGATGCCGGCGACCGTGCAATAACGCACGAGCGGCACCATCGTATCCCCATGGCCGCCGAGCACGAGCGCGGTCACGTCCTTCACGGACACGCCGAGCTCCCAGGCGACGAAGCTGCGGAAGCGCGTCGAGTCGAGGACGCCCGCCATGCCGACGACGCGGTTCTTCGGGAAGCCGGAGACCTCCTTGAATGTGTAGACCATCGCGTCGAGCGGATTCGAGATCACGATCACGAAGGCGTCCGGCGCATTGTCGCGCACGCCGGCGGCCACCTGCTTCATGATCCCGAGGTTCGTATTGAGCAGATCGTCCCGGCTCATACCCGGCTTGCGCGCGAGGCCGGCCGTGATGATGACGACGTCGGCGCCGGCGATGCCCGCGTACTCATTCGTGCCGCTGATGCTCGCGTCGCTGCCGACGAGCGGGGCGCCCTCGGCCATGTCGAGCGCCTTGCCCTGCGGCAGGCCTTCGACGACGTCGAAGATGACGACGTCGCCCAGCTCACGATAGGCGGCCTGCTCTGCCATCACGCCGCCAATGTTTCCGCCCCCGATCAATGCGATTTTCGGCCTTGCCATCTGGGATCCCTCC
>Ga0315338_1000911_pt1 | contig 47934 bp, 38 predicted proteins | sample ASW8metaG_FD_204518 | JGI IMG/M metagenome (GOLD analysis project Ga0315338, IMG submission 204518) | Ammonia-oxidizing marine archaeal communities from Monterey Bay, California, United States - ASW #8 | ecosystem: Environmental > Aquatic > Marine > Coastal | place: USA: California | collected... | reverse complement strand
TCTGGATTAATGCTACAGCCGCTGATCAGCCCGCCTCCAAAGTCGAGGCAGGCAAGAATCAAGATGGTGGTATCGTACGCAATCGTGCTGAGTTTCTGAAGCACGCCGAGCAAGTTGCCTTGCTTGGCGTTCTTACTGAAGATCAAGCAGAGCAGGTGCAGGCCGAGATCACTCCTGGAACGATTTGATGGCGGGTGGCACTGGAGTTCGGCCCGCTGGTATGAGTGGCAGCAATCTGTGGGAGTACCTGTTCAGTGGGTCGATTAGAGTTTGCCTCTTGTGACTTTGTCACACTGGTGGGCTACCGCCAACCAGTGCCACCCGCGTATCACTGACAATCCTAAAGCACCTAATGCTAGCAAGCAAACAGATGATGGCTCTGGAATGGTGGCAATTCTCAGAAAAGCGATCTGAGACAACGGTCTTACTCGGGAAACATCTAGTACGATTTCCTCAACTTGTCGAAGGTCGACACTGCCATAAGCGTCGAATGGAACAACTACCCTCGCCAAGCCACTTGGGAAGAATACCGTGTCAAAATTACCTATGGAAGGATTTTCCGAGCCTGTAGAAGACCTCAATACAATTCGAGCCAATGGTACATACGGAGCTTCAAAATCCAACACAAATGCATTTGCTCCAGATGCAAGAAGGTCTAGATTGAGTGGCGAAGTAGATGAACCATACGCAACTTGGAAGTAGCCAAAAGAGTCTCCCGAATTAAACTTCAATTGTCCTGCGTCAATGTTTAGGTGTTGAGGAGCATCTCCAGATTGCCCAACCGTGATAAGGCGTTCACCGCCAATTATGTGAGATGGGTCCAAGCCAGTCTGTGTTTCTTCCACAACCGAGCCGCCAAGTCTCGACACATCAATACTCCCGGTTTCGAAGTCATCAATTAGGATTCCAGCTACAGCATTGATAGAGCATATTGCGTTAAAAGTTAATGTGGCAAAAACAGTGTTGGTAACGACGAGCTTCATTTCATGACGATCCATGCAAGCTTGATAATCTCAGAACCGAACGTAATCGCCAGTTATCAGACAAAGCGCGTGCTTCCTACCGGCGAAAACGAGCCCTCATTCTAAGGGCGGGATGTTGGATAATCAAGCAAACTGGGGAAGCCTTGATTTCAATGGAGTTCCGGCGCGGGTGGCCCTGGAGTTCAGCACGCTGGTACGAGTGGCAGCAGTCTGTGGGAGTACCTGTTCAGTGGGTCGATTAGAGTATGCCTCTTGTGACGATGCCACACTGGTAGGCTATCGCCAACCAGTGCCACTTGCGTTTTTGCAGTAATCAGCAAACCGGGCGGCTGATGCGGAGTCTTTACGGTACTTGAGTGCTAAGCTCGCTGGAGTCTCACCCTCATTCGAGCGGGCTGTCGGATCACAACCAAGAGTGATCAAGAACTCCGCAAGGTCGAATTTTCCATTAGTGGCGGCAATATGTAACGCAGATTCGCCCTCGAGATTCATCACATGAAAGTTTGCCCCGGCTTCCGAGAGAATCCTTGCACACTGAAGATCCAGACTACCAGACAGGACCGGGCTAACTGCGACTCGGAGGGTACTGCCAGGGTAAAGCTGTTCATGGTAGGCATTTACATCAGCCCCAGCTTCAATGAGGATTCGCGCACACTCGTGCTCTCCTCCGACTGCAATATCCAAAGCAGTTAACCCAGCATTGTTTCTTACATGCAAGCACGCGCCTTTCTGTGCCAATAATCGAACAAGGTTTGGGAACCCTGTCACCGCATAATGAAGCGCGGTCATGCCGAGGTCATTTTGTAGGTCTAACTGAGCGCCTGCCTTGATTAGTTCTACTGAGGCAGCTTCGTTTTTGCAGTTGATGGCATACAAGAGAGGGGGTAATTTCTTCCGATGAACATCGATAACGAACCAAGCGAAAACCTCACACGGTTCGTCGATCAAGTTGCGGTCAGAAAGAAAGTGGAGAACAGCTTCCTGTTCGTGATTGCCTATCGCATCGAACAATTCAAATAGGGGACCTTCCCGCGCCTCTTCGTTCAATGGCAAGCAAAACCTAGCGAGCTTATTGAAGAACTCTTGTTCTTCTTCGCTTGGTCCGGGGCGCGTCGGAGCACCTTGGGTTATAGTTACTAGGTACTCCATGTACTCCATGATGCGCGCAACTTTTTCTCTGAAAGAATAGGCGCCAATAAGGCGATAATTGTGAACAAACAACCAGTCGACAATGTTCTTCAGAGACGTCTCATATTGTTGTCCTGCCAAGGACGATCTGCCTGAAGCTGATGACACTTTTCCGAGAATTCGATCTTCCTCACAATGCAGCTCAGTTAGCCATAAGGGCAGATCACAGCCCGATGAGAGAGCCAAGACCGAGAAATGCCCCATCGATCTTCTGGGATGTGAGAGACTCTCCAGGAAAAACGATAGGTATTCCTGCGCCCTAATTATACTGTCAGCTTCGGGAGGCTCCAGAAAGTCTGGAAAAGGAAATGTTGACAATCGATCATTACCTCTTGGTTCGAGTACCGTGTGGGAGACCTAAGCCTTCAGGATCGCCGCCACCCATAAATAGTCTACAGGTACCAGGAGACACGTTTCTACCTCCATTCATTAGAAAGTCTTGCCCACTTCCTCTTGAACTTCGCGGGAGGCCCTGGTTGGCGATAGCCTAACAGTGTGACGAAGTCACAGGAGGTCGTCTCTGGGTGGCCAATTATTTGGCTCGCTTTGGCGGCCAGGTTTGCGATAATCAACTGTGCCGAATTTCGCGCTGACCGAGCTCGCAATTGGAGCAACGACACCGCGGGGCATTTGTTCTTCTTTCCTCACGCGGGGGGTGGGAAACAACCAGGGTAGTTTTTACCCGCGCTGTTTGGAACAGTGCCTGTATTCACAGAGTGAACTGAAACCAAGAGGGTAAAAATGTTTTGCACAGAACCGACCATAATTCCCAAAATAGGAGGAGTTTTTTCCCAGTGCTTTCCTGCAAACCACGAGTATTCCAGTACCGCCCGCCAGCAGGTTTGGAAAAAATGAAGGAGTTTTTTCCCTGAAACGCGTTTGCCAGGTTCGGGAAAATAGCTAGAACCGGTTCCGGGATCCCTCTCCCCCGAGGGGAGAGGCTAGGAGAGGGGTTGAGTTACCAAGCCAGTTTGGACCCTCCCCTAGCCCCTCCCTTCAAGGGAGGGGGAATTTATGAAAACGGTTCTAGTGACAGAACCATTTTCATGATTGAATTAACCATACCGAACGATTGACCGATAGGAACAGCTTTCATGCAGGTTTTACTAGCGAGCCCACGCGGTTTCTGTGCGGGTGTGAATATGGCCATCGATGCCCTGGAGCTGGCGCTCAAGTCGCTGCCTGGTCCGATCTATGTTTATCACGAGATTGTGCATAACAAACACGTGGTGAGCCACTTCCGCGATCAGGGTGTTGTGTTCGTCGATGAACTGACTGAGGTGCCGTCTGGGGCAACCCTATTGTTCTCAGCCCATGGTGTGTCGCCAGAGATTAGGCGCATGGCCCGCGAGCGTGGGCTGCGGGCGATCGACGCGACCTGTCCGCTGGTGACCAAGGTCCATTTGGAAGCGATCAAGTATGCCAACCTGGGTTACACGATCTTCCTCGTCGGCCACGAAGGACACGATGAAGTGATCGGTACGATGGGCGAAGCGCCGGCTGCAATTGTACTAGTTGAAACACCCGAGGACGTCGATACCTTGGAGGTCGCAGACGAGTCGAAGTTGGCCTACCTCACCCAGACTACGCTGAGCGTCGACGACGCGAATCGAATCATCGCCCGCTTGCGCGAGCGGTTTCCGCAGATAGTCTCCCCGCCGAAGGAAGACATTTGCTATGCCACCCAGAATCGGCAAGAGGCGGTTTCGGTGTTGTCGTCCGAAGTTGATCTTACCTTGGTGCTTGGTAGCCAGAATAGCTCGAACAGCCAGCGGCTTGCCGAGTTGTCGCGCGAACGTGGCGTGGCGGCGCATTTGATCGATGGAGTACAGGACATCGACCCGACTTGGTTCGAAGGAGTAGAGAGAGTTTTGGTGACCGCAGGTGCCAGCGCTCCTGAGGTAGTAGTCGACGCGGTACTCGAGCTGCTCCGCGATCGTTTCGGGGCAACAATCCAGCCCCGTACACTTCGGCAGGAAGATGTTTCGTTTCCGCTACCCCGTGAACTGAGGTCGGCAGCTGCTGGTTCGTAGACCGTGATTACGGCGTCGGGCTTTCCTGCATACCCAAGTTTTCCCATAGGAACGCCCAGCGATCGGCGGCTGCATCGATCAGCTTGGTGACGGGGGTGCCACCGCCGTGTCCAGCACGTGTTTCGATACGCAGGAGGGTTGGAGCGGGACCTGCTTGACTGTTTTGCAAGCGAGCGCCGAACTTAAAACTATGCAAGGGCACAACGCGGTCGTCGGTGTCGGCGGTCATCACCATCGTGGCCGGGTAGTGTGTTCCCGATTGTAAATTGTGGTAAGGAGAGTAAGCCAACAGCGTCTGAAATTCTTCCGGGTCCTCAGCAGAACCGAATTCGCCTCGCCAGAAGTGGCCTGCTGTGAACTGGTCGTAGCGAAGCATATCCATAACACCCACCGCAGGAAGACAGGCGCCGAACAACTCAGGCCGTTGAACCATTACCGCACCAACCAGGAGCCCACCATTGCTGCCACCCAGAATCGCCAGATGTTCAGAGGAAGTGTATTTCTCCGCAATCAACCACTCAGCAGCGGCGATGAAATCGTCGAAGACGTTTTGCTTATTATGTTTCTTGCCCGCCAGGTGCCATTCTTCGCCATACTCGCCCCCGCCGCGAAGATTCGGAACCGCGACCACGCCCCCCATTTCCATCCACACGGCATAGCCGACTGAGAACCTAGGTTGCAGCGAAATACTGAATCCTCCGTACCCGTACAAGATCGTGGGATTGCTGCCATCGCGTTTCAGTCCCTTACGATGAGAAACGATAATTGGAATCTGAGTACCATCTTTGCTTTTAAAGAATGCTTGTCGCGACTCGTATCGCGAAGGATCGAACTTGATTTTCGGCGATCGGATCTGCTCGCTCTTACCAGTACTCATGTCGTAGCGGTAGATCGTTACCGGCGAGACATAACTAGTGAACGAATAGAATGTTTCCGTGTCGGACTGCTCCCCGCCGAATCCTCTTGCCGTGCCGATGCCGGGGAGTTTGACGTCGCCGACGGGCGATCCATCGTGGTGGAAGACCTTGACTTCAGAGACAACGTCTTTCAAGTAGTTTGCGACAAAGCCATCTTTGAGCATACTGATGCTGCCGAGCGTGGACTTACTGGCGGGGATTATTTCACTCAGATGGTCGCGACCTGGTCGATCGGCGGGCATCTCGACCACGCGCTTAGTAGGTGCATCGAGATCTGTCAGAAAGAAGAGTCGACTTCCGAGGTTGCCGAGAAATGCAAATTCGTTTTCGAAGTCCTCGATCAGCGGAGTCCACTCGCCGTCGAGAGGGGCATCCACCGAGCGCAAGAAAACTTGGTTCTGTTCATCGGTGCTACGCGAGATCGACAACACGAGATAACGATTGTCCTCGGTGCGTTGCAGATAGAATCCCCACTCCGGCTGATCAGGTCGCCGATAGACGAGCTGGTCTTCTTCTTGTTCAGTACCCAAGCGATGAAAATAGATCATTGGATCTTTAGCCAGCGAGAGATACTTTTTCCCTTCATCGGGTTTTGGATATCGGATGTAGAAGAATCCAGTACTCTCAGCATTCCAAACTATATTGCCCCAGCGGGTCCAGTGAAGCACGTCGTCGAGCTGTTCTCCGGAGTCGATATCAATGACACGAATCGATGTCCAGTCGGAACCCGACTCACGGCGCTTGAAGACAAAATAACGACCATCGTCGCTCACGATACCGCCCGCCAATGCAATGGTGCCATCTTCTGACCAATCATTAGGATTAATTAGCACGCGTCCGTCGCCATTGTAAGTGTCGGCGACGTATAGAACCGCTTGATTCTGTAGCCCATCGTTTTTGGAGTAGAAATACCGCCCCGCTTTATGAAACGGAATCGAATATCGCTCGTAGTTCCAAAGTTCGGTGAGCAGCTCTTTGAATCGTTTCCGAATAGGAATTGCGTCGAGGTATTCTCGGGTGACTTGATTCTGAGCTTCGATCCAGGCAGCGACCTCCTCGGAATTTCGAGGATCTTCTTCCAACCAACGATAGGGGTCCTCGACCTGGACGTCGTGATAGGTGTCGACGTGGTCGACGCGGCGGGTTTCGGGATAAGTGGACACCGCTCGATCCGCATTAGAGTGTGACGCTGAGTATAGCTGTAGCAAGAGTACGAGCGATGCAAACGAGAGACGATTCACAATGTCCACACTTTCGGTATCTAGTTAAATAGTCGTGTTACTTATCACCCCGAGTGGCGCTCGAGGCATTTGAACAGATCGCGCCATATTGGTAGCAGGTGTAGCAAGCGCCGTGGCTGAGCGAAAACGGTTTAGTCGAGTCGGCCAATGTATCGCCGAGGCGGGCATCGGCCGACTCAATGAGTATCGGACAGACGTACACACCACGATCCGTGACAATGCGAGAATGTTCGCATACCAGCTGGCTGGCGTCAAAGCCCTTCATCATCCGACGCGTTACGCGTTCGCTATCGCGGTATCCGTGGGTTCGCTCCGCTTCGGCGCCTAGCTGTAGCGGTGGCAAGATCTTTAGTCGGGGGCGTTCGTATCCGTTTTGCTTCAAAATCACGACGAACTGGCTAACCACCCGTTGGTCATCGGCATCCGACCAGGTGCGCGTAGCGGTGATAATCGGTAAGAAACCGAAATCGACGAGCTTAGCGACTCCCTCGATCGCTTTCTGAAAAGTGCCTTCGCCGCGAATCGGATCGTTAGTTTCGGGAGAAAATCCATCGATCGACACTCGAAACTCGAGCGAATACGGGCCGGCTTCCTCGGCCGCACGAAGCTCGATAAGCCACTCGGGTTTAAGTACCGTGCCGTTGGTGAGTACCGTCGCAGGGCCGTACTTTAAAGTCTCAACAAGAATCGGGACCATCTCTCGGTTAAGAAACGGCTCACCGCCAGTAAAGTAGTATTCCTTTACGCCCAGGGAGATCGACTCTTCCAGCCGACGTTTCACCTCGGCTAGCGTCAGATAACCAAACGAATCGTTCTTAGGGCTACAACTTATGAAGCAATGGTGGCAAGTAAGATTGCAGAGGGTCCCCGAGACTTGGAACCACAGGTGATCCAGGTGTGCGAGTTCTACGATCGGAAGTTGTTCGTCAATGGTGTGATTCATACAGTGAGCTGCGGCATGGTGGCGTAAAGGTTTAAGTCTTCGTTGCCGCTAATTTGCTTGAATAGATCACTAATCTGCAGTAGCCCCGAAGCAAGCAGGAATTGCGAGCCACGCCCATAACTCTTACTTCCTAGGATATAAAAGTTTGGTTCCGGATTCTGCAAGCTCTCTGGCCCGCCAGCGACTTGATCGAGACAGTCGACCGCGCCATTTTTACTAGAGCTTGCCATCAGCTGAGCCGCCAGTTTCATCGGCCCATCGCTGGCAAAGCACTCGTGTACTTGCAGTTCGGAATAGATCCGATTATTTGGGCGAAAGCCCACGTTTGCCACAACACGATCGAATCGTTCGCTGTGTACTGTTTCTAATTCTTTATCGTCATTCTTGACGGTCCAACAGACTTCCAGTTGACCGGTAGTCTGGTCGAACTCGATCGAGCGGATGCCCGCTGTAGTTAAGTGATGAACGGAGCAAGCTGGGTCATTCGCCAATCGGTTGGCATGTTCTGCCAAGCGGTCGCGTTCGGGAAGTCGGTCGTTCTCGATCCGCCGCAGAGGTCCCGAGGAATCGTTGTACCGCCGTTCGCGAGTAAGCCAGGTGACGCGTGTATTCGGATGCGCTTGTGCCAGTTTCTCAAGGGCGACTACCGTAGTGGCGGCAGAATAACCAGCTCCTACTACCAAAGTACTCCGATCGGCATACTCGTCACGGGCTGCGTGAAGAATATCAGGCAGTCCATATTCAATCTGCTTCATGGCCGACCGTTCGCCAATCGCGGGTATGCCCCCCTGCCCCAACCAATTGTTGTTGCCATAGGTACCCGTGCAATCGACAACTGTTTCGGCCGTGGCTACAGTCTCCTTGCCTTCGGAGTTGCGGAGCAGGATTTGGAAATCGTCTTCTCCACGGCGCGGATCGCCAATTCCTTCGCTCTTGAGATTGTGGGACCTTCCTATTGCGAGAACCTCTGAGCCGAAACGAAGACATTCGTCCAAAAGGTCGGTCTTGGAGAGCGGCGCCAGGTAGCGGTCGCAAAATTCGGTCCCACTAAGTACTTCGTCCGCCGCCGGACACTTCCAATGCGGGTCGTGTGTTTGAATGGCAGCCACACCCAACGGCGAAGCATTCATGCCAAACGGCGAGAACATCCGCACGTGCCCCCACTGACGCATGTTGGCACATTCTCGGTCTCCTCGCTCAAGGATTCGAACGGGATGACCTAGGAACCGAGCATAAAGAGCCGTCTCCAGCCCGATGGGACCTGCGCCAAGAACCGTGATCGGACCAGGATCGTCAGACATCACATAATCTGGAATTTAGGTTAGTGTTGAAATCGAGATGCATCTTATTCGCCACAGGCATGTTTTAGTGCAGTCTGACCGGAATCAAGTTTTCCTGTCTGTGAACAAGGATACCGTGGCACGCAAACTGTGGCTAGTTGCACCCGTGAATAGAGACGCTAGACTCGCAATTGAATAGTCGTAGTCCCTAGCCCAATCGGTGACGCATCATGGTGCATCAAGAAACTATCGAGATCGAAACCACGGGGCATCGCCACATGCACGATCTAACCGTGCAGGTGGCGCAGGTCGTCGCGGCTAGCAAGGTACACACGGGCACGGTGCAGGTATTCAACGTCGGTAGTACAGGATCGATTGGCATGATCGAGTTTGAACCCGGTTTGGTGGAAGATCTACCCTCCATGCTCGACCGACTCATTCCTCCCAGCCGCGACTATGGCCACGAACGTGCCTGGCACGATGGCAACGGTCATTCTCATCTGCAAGCGACATGGTTGGGCCCTTCAGTAAACGTACCTGTGGCCGAGGGTCAGCCTGTGTTGGGCACTTGGCAGCAGATATTCCATTTGGAGTGCGATGTCAAACCGCGGCGGCGTTCGATCGTTGTCACCGTCATGGGCGAGTAGATTTAGCTGCTCGCGCTGCGATAGCTCCACAAGGCCCGGCTGAACACCCAACGGCTCCCCAGCAGGCAGAGTATCGTCGCCACCAGTGCAAACGCCGCAAGCCAAGCGAATTCGGTCGACAAAGGTTTGGCCATGAAACGGGCCGGCACGTTGATTACAACTAAGATCGGGATCACGTACGTGAATAGTTGTCGCAACGGGGTACCCCAACGGCCGTCATAGATTTCCATCGGGTAGCGAGAGAATGTGGTGATGTAGAACCAGAAGTCGTACAGCGACTGGTTGCGACCTAGCCAAATGCTCGTGGCGGCTAGTGTCATCATCACGCTATAAAGGATCAGCACTCCCAGGAAAACATACAACGGGTAGAGCAGCACTTGCCAGAGGGTGAGCTCGAGCCCTTCGATCCGAGGAACACAGTAGGCCAGCAGCAATAGGGCCATGAAGAAATTTCCCAATGACGACCAGTTCACGCGTCTCAGAGATACCAGGAATTGTGTGTCGATCGGTTTCAAGAGCGCGAAATCGAGCCCGCCGGTCCGCACCAGTTCGCTCAGCTCTTGTGCGTTGGGCATAAAAAAAGTTTGTACCAAACTGTTGACGATCATTGTCGTGGAGATGAACACAAAGAATTCGTACTTATCCCAACCCGCTATGCTTTCTGGATCTTTGTCTACATGGCTGTAGACTAAAATATAAAATCCCAAATTCATCGTCATCCACGACATTGAGGAGATCGCCTCAATGATGAAATTAGCGCGAAACGTCATGTCGCGAATCAGGCTGTTCCGCGCGAACGTAAGGAACACACCGAGATAGGAAGGATGATTGTTCATTGAATTCGCAAGTGTCTAGCCGCCAAAGCCGCTATATCGGTGGAAACCACGGTGCATCAGCCACCGGCTGGTAAACATGAAGAACACAACCCAGCCAGACTGGATCATCAAACCACGCACGATTTCCGGTCCTTGAATCTTTCCCAGGAATACAGCCGCAGGAAAATAGGCCAGGTATTGGAACGGGAGGAACTCGACGATGGTCAGCCATGGTTCGGGCAAGAAGTCCAGCGGAAACATATGTCCGGAGAAGAAGAATGTGAACAACATGTATACAAATAACAAGGAACTAACTTCTAAAAACCAAAACGAAATCATCCCCATCGAGCATTCCATGAAAAAACCGACCATGAACGCAAGCACGAGCGACAGTAGAAACGCGGCAAAAACATCGGATTCAGGCCAACCTGGAAAATAGTCTCGACAAATGTAGTAGACCAATGCGAACGGAGCCGCAGCCACGGCGTAGTAAACCACCTTGTGAGCAATTCGCGCCAAGAGTAAGAAACCCACTAGGTCGATTGGCTGGATAAGAAACTTCTTTATCTCACCATCTCTCACTTGTCGGCCTAAACCTGATGCCAAGCCTGGCATGCTGGAAAAAGCCCGAGTCAACATCGTCAGCAAGTAGTAGGCCACGATATCATCTACGGAATAGCCCTCGATGTCTCCTGACCTCACGGCGGAATAAACAGCCGTCCACAGGAAGATTTGTGTGACGATCGGTAGGAAGCGCATCAGTGTGCCCAGCGCAAAGTCGCCACGATACACGAGCCGCTCTTCCAAGCAGATGCGAAGCACCGTCCACCAAGTTTCCACACGAGCGAGCATAGTTTTTGGTTACGTGTCAGGATTCATGTGCGAGTGGGGCTAGCCTCGGCCGCGGCGCCAACGGGTTCTGCTTGATCGTTATCCTCCGAGCGAGCAAACATTTCTGCAATCACTTCCTCCAACGGAGGATCTTCGACGCTAACGTCTTCGATCGAGTAGTTGGAGAGCACGGAAGAAAGAACTTCCGCAATGCTGCCTCGGTCGACGCGGATGCGCGCCTTCGGCTCAACAATCTCCAGCACATCTCCGTATCGAGCCAGATCGCTCGGCATGCGGTCGTCGGCAAACTGTAGCGACAGGATCTTATGCCCACTAAACGAGTCGACAATTCCTTCCAGCGAGCCGTCGTACATGATTTCGCCCTGAGCGATAATCACCACACGACGACAGAGTGCTGCCACGTCTTTCATGTAATGGCTGGTCAGCAAGATGGTGATCTTCCGCTCGGCCTGATAGTGCTTTAAGAATTTCTGGATATTGTGTTGGGCTACGACATCTAATCCGATCGTTGGCTCGTCAAGGAATAAAACATCTGGTGAATGAAGCATGGCCGCGGTGAGTTCCATCTTCATCCGTTCACCTAAGGAGAGCTCTCGCACTGGTTGGCCTAACAGATGACCCACTTCCAACAAGTCGCAAAGTTCGTCGCGAGTGCGACGAAATTCTTCGGGATCGATACGGTAGATTTTCTGATGAAGTTGAAACGACTCCTGGGCAGGAAGGTCCCACCACAGCTGGTTTTTCTGGCCCATTACTAAAGCGAAGCGGCGACGGTACTCGTTTTCTCGCTTCCAGGGAACGTGGCCCAGCACGCGAGCCTCTCCCCCGGTGGGGCTGATCACGCCCGACAGCAACTTAAGTGTCGTGGTCTTGCCCGCACCGTTAGGGCCCAAAAAGGCAACGAACTCTCCTTGTTCAACATCCAGATCGATACCGCGGACTGCCCGCACGTCGCGATAATCGCGCTGGAATAGCCCAGTCAGCGAGGCCCACAGACCTTCTTTTTTCTGGTAAACACGATAGGACTTTTCGAGTCCGCGAATCTCGATGGTGCTCATAGATTGCCGATTATATGCCTGCGGCAGTCAGTCGGACAGGGCCGGTTCACTTCGAGCTTGAAAACAAGTTCTAATCAACCGAATTCCTCAACCAGGCGGTATTGAATAATCGCTCGATTAAGTGTAGTCATGCTAATAGAACGACCTACGCGAAGCATTCTCACTCCGTCCCCCGAAGCCTGGCATGTCATTACTCAATCGTCTGGAAGCTCTCCTCCGCCGCTGGGCGATTCCGAATCTGACTGGCATTATCATCGGTGGACAAGTCGCGCTGTTCATTGTGTACACTTTGAAAGCTGGCCAGGGCGGTGGAGGTGACGCTTTTAGCAACTTGTACTTAATACCAAGCAAGGTACTCGAGGGTGAGTATTGGAGAGTCTTGACCTTTCCCTTCATTCCTTTTAGTACTCACTTTCTGTGGGTCTTCATTAGTTGGATGCTATTTTACATGTTTGGCAGTAGTTTGGAGAACCTTTGGGGAACGGTTCGATACAATCTGTTTCTAGGGATTGGCCTATTGGCGTCATTAGCTGCTGCGTTCGCTACGTTGGCAGTAAACCCGGATTATGTTGCGAGCAATCAGTTTCTGTATGGCACCGTCTTTCTGGCGTTTGCCAGACTATTTCCTGACTTCACACTCAATCTATTCTTCATTCTACCTATCAAGATTAAATGGCTGGCGTTGTTGGCCTGGATTGGCTACGGCGTTGAACTTGTCAGCGGCTCCTGGATGACTCGGTTGCTAGTATTCGCTTCGGTGGCCAACTATCTAATCTTTTTTGGGCGCGACCATCTCCAAGACTTAAAAAGCGGCCAACGTCGCCGGTCGTATCAAGCGAAAACGAAAGCCGCCACCAAGTCACTCGTGCATCAGTGTCGGGTTTGCGGGCTAGACAGCGATACGTCGCCCAAGACATTGTTCCGCTACTGCTCAAAATGCGCTGGCCAATGTTGCTACTGTCCTGAGCACATTCAGGATCACGAGCACGTTGTGGCCGATGGCGAGGGCGGCAACGAACCGCATTTGGCCAATTCTGGCCAAGCATAATCGATCACGCCGCGTGGCGAGAATCGTCCGAAACGCTGTTGCCCACAAGCGGCTCGAGTAGATCGACAGTTCGAGCGGCGGCACCTTTTCCGGAAAGCACTAACCGCTGGGCTCGCTGGCCTAAGTCTTGTGCCCACTTGGGGTCGTCCAGAGCTCGACGAACGAACCGTTCCAACTGGTCTGGGTCGCGTACCACGACCGCACCTTCTGCGGCAAGTAATTGGGAGACTATGTCGCGAAAGTTCCAGGTGTTAGGCCCAAAACATGTTGCTACGCCGTATGCGGCTGGCTCAAGCATGTTCTGCCCACCTCGACTACCAAAACTACCACCGACAAATCCAATATTTGTCAGGCCCCACCAGGCTCCTAGCTCGCCAATCGTGTCGACTAAGACGATTTCAGAATTCAGATTACTGTTCGTGGATAGATTCAACTTCGAACGGCGTACATAGGGAACACCCGATTGATCAAGCATCGCGGCGACGTGGTCGAAACGCTCGGGATGACGTGGGACGAGTACTAAACGCAGCTGTGGATATTCAGTGACAACTCGGCGGTAAATGTCTAATGCGTAGGCCTCTTCGGGATCTTGCGTGCTACCTGCCAGTAGCACGACGTCGTCCGAAGAAAAGCCTACTAGCTTCCTCAGTTCTGAAGTATGTGTATTATCTCGGTTGGTTTTCGCACCATCAAATTTCAGAGAGCCGGTCGTGGCTACTGCCGTTGGCGTAGCACCTAGCTGCCGAAACCTCTCGGCTGTCTCTTCGTTTTGTGCAGCGATGACGTCGATTTGCCGAAGCACGCGTCGCACCAATGGCCGCAGCCGACGATAGCCACGGAAGCTGTTGTCGCTCAATCGACCATTAATAATCGCTATGCTAACGCCGTTCAGCTGCGCCGCACGTATGAGATTGGGCCACAATTCTAATTCGGCAAGAACCAGCAAGTTGGGGCGAATCCGAAGCAGCGCCGCTCGAACGGCCCAAGTGAAATCCAAGGGGCAATAGAATACCGTATGATCGGCATACTTGCGGCGAGCTAGATCGTAGCCGGACTTCGTCGTTGTGGAGATCACCAACTCCCAGTCGGCGTGGCGACGTACGATCTCAGTAAGAGTCGCTTCCAACAGATTGACTTCGCCCACGCTCACCGCATGCAACCACACACACGGTCGCCCTCCTGCCCTACGCGGCACAAGCCCCAGAAATTTTTCGCCAAACCCTTCGCGGTACTTCCCACTGCGAAGCGCCGTCCAAAGAATCCACGGCGATGCAACAACCAACACAGCCAAATAGATGGCGTTCAAGAGCCAGGCTAACAAGAATGACACGCGGGATTCCTTTCCCAACAGATCAAATTCAACTACTTATTCGGTCGACTCTGGTAACAGTGGACGAATTTCCTTCATTCCCTCTTCAGCTTCACCCGATTGCTGCAACTCCCATGATCTTAATCGATTCAATCTAGTCGGATTTGTTCGTTGCAGTCGGTCGATCTGCATGGCCCGTTCAATGCTCGGATCGCTGAGCTGATCGGAAACTGGAACCACGAGATGGCGTCGACTGTTCAGGAAAATAACGTCCGATTCTTGATCAAGTTCCGTTGCAGATTCCGATGCGACAACTTCGTCACGCCTATTGTCAGATGTTGAATCAATAGTGGCGCGCAGTTCAGTGATGCTACTCCGCAACACTACGATCTGTTGAATCAAAAGAACAACGACAATTACGAGACACGCTAGGAGAATTGTTGGTAGCTGTTTCGCCATGATCAAACTCCAGACTTCATGCAGCAGTTCTTGTATTTCTTGCCGCTGCCGCACGGGCAGGGTTGGTTACGGCCGACTTTTTCAGCGCGGTTGCGAATCGGTTCCAGACGTTTCTGAGACTCTGAACCGGCGATCGCCTCTTCCTGTTGCTGGGCGATGTCCGACGTGCTGAGAGCTTCGTCGTGGCGGGCCTCGGTTTCGACCCAGGTACTGCCGACAAACCCTTCGTCCAGCTGTTCCATCTTGAAAATCAGATCGGTCACATAGTTGCCCGCCGAGGTCCACATCGTCTCGAACATCCGCATACCTTCGCGTTTGTACTCGACCTTCGGATCGATCTGGGCATAGCCGCGTAACCCGACGCTCGAACGCAAATGATCCATCGTGAGCAGATGATCTTTCCACGCCTGATCGAGTATTTGCAGCAACAACGCCCGTTCCATGCGACGAATCTCTGGACGGTAGCGATCCTCCACAGCTTGCGACACCCGGCGGAGCGCTTCATCGCGGTCGAGACTTGCCAGATCTTCGGAAGAGAGTTCACACTGGCACGAATCGCGTAGCCAACTGCTCAGGTCGTCGAGCTTGCCGTTGTTGCCAGTAAGTTGACCAAGTGTGATCGAATGCCCAGCTTCAGAGAACAAGGCATCAACCCGATCCTGTGCTTCGGCAGCTAGCTCGTTTGCCCGTACATTGTTCTGCCTGCTGTGCTCAAGTAATAGTTGGCGGATCTCGTCGCGCTGTTTGTTGCGCAAATCATCAAGCGACAGATCGACGTCGAACCGACGCTTCGCCCATTCCACGAGTTCTTCTCGTCGGAAGCCATGCTTCTGACCCGTTCGATCGCGGGCCGAAAAGCGGTAAAGGCCCGCCAATACGGGATACTCCGACTCGCGATCGTCGTAGGCCCGTCGAGCTCGTTCATGAACCAGTGCGATAAATGCGCTGGCTTCTAGCTGAGAGACTTCGTCTAACGCCAGCTCGATGCCGAATTTATCGTGAAGCCAAGCACAGGCTGTATTCAGGCCATAGTCGGCGTGTAAGTACTTGTCACAACTTGAAAGATCGATCTTGCCAATCGCATCGTGCGCATTGCGAATGATCTGCTCTGCCAGATCGTCGTGGCCGATCTTTTTTAGGTCGCGGTCTCGATAATTCGTGCCCCAACGCAAATTCGACCACTTAGCCAAGGCGTCCCAGTTCCACTCACTAGTTTCTTCGTCAGCGGGCAAATTTTCTTCGATCGCGTCGAGAATCTGCGACTCGGCTAACCGGTACGCCTCGTCCCGAGCCAGTCGGTCGGCGTCCTCGGATGTTTGATTGCGGAAGTCGCGAGACTCGAGCTGGACGCTAAGCAAGCCACTTACCGCTGCCGCGTACGATTCAGCACCGTAGTCTGAATCGAGAAAGGATTGCATCGTTTCGTCGAGCTGCCCGCTGATCATCTCCAGAATCAAATCACGGCAATTCACCCCGTTAAGAATCTTTTGGCGATATCCGTAGACGCGTTTGCGCTGCTCATCCATTACTTCGTCGTACTCGAGCAGATTCTTGCGAATCTCGAAGTTGCGCTCTTCAACCTTTTTCTGTGCACCTTCGATGCGACGAGTAACGAGTTTGCTCTCGATCGCCTCGCCTTCCTTCATGCCGAGCCGAGTGAGCATGTTTTTAACCCACTCGCCGGCAAAGATCCGCATCAGATCGTCTTCCAACGATAGAAAGAACTGGCTACTACCAGGATCGCCCTGCCGACCGCAGCGGCCGCGTAGCTGTAAGTCGATGCGACGCGACTCGTGACGTTCGGTGCCAATAATGTGCAATCCACTGAGTTCTTTAACCTCTTCGCCCTGCTCTTTCATCTTTTCACGACGTTCGATCTGCGCTACTAGCTGTTCCCACTCGTCGTGAGGTACGTCCAATCGAGACGCGTACTTGTCCTGCAGTTGGGCCCAAGCCATCGTTTCGGGATTGCCTCCCAGTACGATATCCGTTCCGCGACCTGCCATGTTTGTGGCGATAGTCACTGCGCCTTTTCGACCGGCCTGGGCAACGATCTCGGCTTCGCGCTTGTGATGTTTGGCATTGAGAACCTGATGGGCCACGCCGCGTTTGTCGAGCAGACCCGCAATTCGTTCGCTTTTCTCGATCGACACCGTGCCGACGAGTATCGGCCGACCTGGCGACTGGATAGTCGCAATCTTGTCGCGCGATATCGATTCTCGCTTCCGCTCTCCAGCGAGCTCAATGGTGACCGATTGATCATCCTCGCTTGTGAGCTGGCCGATGTATTGAACGCCATTTTTCGTTGTGACTGTCGTATGGCGATTGAGCCGCTCGATTTCGTCAGCGATCGAAGAGTACTTTTCACGCTCAGTGCGCAGGATAACATCAGGGTTCTCCAGACGTTCCATCGGCCGATTGGTCGGCACGCCAATCACGTCGAGCTCGTAGATCTTCCAGAATTCACCAGCTTCGGTAAGGGCCGTACCGGTCATGCCAGAGATCTTCTTATAAAGCTTGAAGAAGTTCTGCAACGTAATCGTGGCCAGTGTTTGGTTTTCCTCTTTGATCTGCACGCCTTCTTTAGCTTCGGCGGCTTGATGCAATCCATCGCTCCACTGACGACCTTCCATAAGCCGGCCAGTAAATTCGTCGACAATGATTACTTTGCCTTGTTGGACAACATAATTGACATCACGCTTATAGAGGTGATGGGCTTTCAATGCGTTGTCGATCAAATGCGGCCACTGCATGTTGCCAGCTGTGTAGAAGCTCTCCACACCGGCAAGCTTTTCCGCCGCGCGAACACCTTCGTCGGTCAAATGGGCGGAGTGTTCCTTCTCCTTCACTTCAAAGTGGGCTTCTGGACGAAGTTGCCGGGCGATTTTATCAGCCTTCACATACTTGGTCAGATCATCACGCGCCGGCCCCGAAATAATCAGCGGCGTTCGTGCTTCGTCGATGAGAATGTTATCTACTTCGTCGACGATGGCGAAATGTAAATTGCCTTGGGCCTGCTGCTGGCTTTTCGGATAGCGGTCGTCGTCCCGCGCTGCATGCTTCATGTTGTCGCGCAGATAATCGAAACCGAACTCGTTGTTCGTGCCATATGTGATGTCGCAGGCGTAGGCCCGCTGTCGATGGTCCGGTTCCATCCCGGAAAAGATCGCGTCGATAGTCAGACCCAGGCCAGTGTAGATCGGTGCCATCCACTCCATGTCGCGACGCGCGAGATAGTCGTTCACCGTCACGATGTGGACGCCCTTGCCCTCCAAAGCGTTTAGATAGGCCGGTAGGGTCGCGACCAGCGTTTTGCCTTCACCGGTAACCATTTCGGCGATATTACCTTCGTGCAATATCATGCCACCGACAAGCTGCACGTCGTAGTGGCGCATCGCCAACCACCTACGACCCGCCTCGCGGCAAGCTGCAAACGCTTCGACTAACAAGTCGTCGATCGTCTCCCCAGCCTTCAGCCGTTCCCGAAATTCTTCGGTCTTGGCTTTTAGTTGCTCATCGCTGAGATCCAAATAAGTGGGTTCGAGGGCATTTATCGCGTCGACTTTCGGCTGCAAACGCTTCAGAAAACGCGCATTCGCCGAGCCAAACATCGCAGTGATTGCGCGTTCGAAGCGGCCCAAGATGCCATTTCCGATCCCGGTCAGGATCTCCCACACTCTTTCTAAAACTTCCATATTCCGCTCGGAGGGAACTCAGTTAACGTCGACGACGGTCCTGGAGAAGTGCCAGGATGTCCATAGAGACGACAAAGTACGCTTTACGACACAGACTACCCAACGTACCCAGAGAAAACGCGACGCGTCTGGGGTCAGACGGTCCGCTTGCATAGGCCACAATTTGCGTAACACCTTCGCAGCAAAAAGTTTATTGCGATTCGCTCCGTGGGTCAAGGCATGATAGGGTGAGCGAAATTGTCGTAAGCAGTTACGTGCTAAACAGTTGCGACAGGTGATGCTATCCAGCGCAAAGCATTGGTCACGCAATTTCAAAGAGGGGCTTTCTTGCTAGCCCCCAATTTCACACTCCTAGGCGATTTGAGTTTGGTACAGCAGATCTAAATTCTAGTGACACGTTTTCAAATGCTACGGCCTATAAATTGCGCTTTAGTGTCATTGCCTCTACACCGAATCGCACTACACTCCTCTCATATCTCGGTGCAGTTAGATTCCTAAATAGTGAGGGTAGATTCTTATTTCTCTCAGCAAGCATCACGTCGCAACATGCCAAGTATTCGTAACGGGATAGAGAGGGTTCTATCTCATACCCTCCAAAATTAGGAACGAATACAACGCTTAGCTCCTCATCAACTAGCCTCCACAGGGTTTGAAGCGACCTGTGCGAATTCAGTTTGGGTTGGCATAATTATCCTCGTATTGAGCTCGACTTGAGTTTGGAACAGGGAGAGAACAAGTGCCATCAAGATTTAGAATGCGGATCAAGACTGAACTACTGCCTGATGGAATTAGTTTGAAGCATCCGGTCCATGATGAACAGGATCGAATGCTCTTAGAACCCGGTACGCCAATCACGGCTTCGCACAAGCAACGTTTGTTGGATCAGGGTACCGAGTGGGTCATACTTCATCAAAGCGACGCCATGGAGGTAATGGGGCTTGCGGATGAATCGAACGAGGCGCCCGTTCAGCCTCAATCACAAAGTGTACTGCCCCAGCGGCCCATGCCCTCTCTGGGCAGGATCAATGCGAAAGTCGATGCTTTGGGAAACACGGTTTCGCTTTCCGTGGAAAACAGCGGGCCACCTTTACAAGAGAAAATTACCCACAAAGGTAGCGTTCCCTATGATTTAGGGCGAAACAAGGACCTGACAGAACAATTTGCTTCGGCAACGAATCTGCTGGACGAGCTGATTCAAGAGGCAATGGCGGGGACCGCACGAGATTCTCAAGCTCTTGACTTTGTAGTTGCGAAATATGTCGACGGGTTGGTTGACGACACCGACTTGGTGATCTCCTCTTCCGACAGCGCAGCTCCCAAGCCGATGCTGACTGAGCAGTCCATACGTACCGCGATTATGGCGATGGCCTTGGCCATCGAAATGGGTTACGACGAACAGCACGTTCGCGAGATCGGTCTGTGTAGTTTGGCGCAAGACTGGGGGAAGTTCAATCTGCCGGAGCATTTACAGGATCCGACTTCACCTCTATCACCCCAAGATTGGGAAGCCTTTCAAAGCCATCCCTTATATACGGCTGAGTTGTTGTCAAGTATCGACGGCGTCTCGAGGGAAGTTCGACTTGCTGCAACCCAAGGTTACGAAAATTCCGATGGCTCAGGTTATCCTCGCGGACTAAAGGACGAGGAGATTCACCCCTATGCACGAATTCTACACGTGGTAAATGTCTACCTGTCTCTGACGACTGAGTCGCAAGGTCGACAGCCTTACGTAGCTTACGATGTGATGGTCTACATGCTTCATCAGGTCAAAGCGGGGCGCATTTCTGAGCGAGCCATGCGCGCCCTGCTAAACGTGGTTTCTCTATTCCCGATTGGCAGTCACGTTCGCCTGGCTGACGGATCAGAGGCTAGAGTGATTCGCCGCAGTGAAGATCGCTACACCACACCGATAGTGCAGTCTGTCGGAAGCGACCGAAAGTTCCGCATCGATGCCCCTGAGCAGCCCGTTATTAATTTGGCAGAGTCAGACAGCAAAGTAATGGTGGCTTTGCCTTCACCCAACCGAGAAGAGATTCGCATCGACGAAAGTCTGATGAACGAAGTCCTTTGGGGTGGCAGCCCAGGCGAATAAACTGATTCATTCGAAACGCGCGTCGAGCCAGTCGGCGTAGTCTAGTTCGTCGCCTCGATCGGCGTAGTCGGTCACCAGAGCAATTTCCTTTGCGCCAGCCAGATCTACGGACAAAGCCTGCGGCACTTCGCCGCCGCGCACGACGGGGCTACTGAATGCTAGTTGCCAGTCCCCACCATTTCGCAGATAGACTCGGAATACAACACTACCTCGCCCCTCTGCCGCGTCGTCGACGGCGACCGACGCCGCGAAACGTAATCGATCGGGTGGAACTTGATAACTGAGCCGAGCAGCGGTAGTCACGCCGACTCCTTTCGCGTAAGCATGGCCCTTCACGACAAGCGGACCCCCCAACACATTGCGATCACGGCGGTATGGCCACTTAATGTCGAGATACGGCTCGTGACGATAGTCGTCTGGCTCAATGTCAGTGACATAGATCACGCGAGAGCCTAGGGATCGCAAATGTACTACGTCCGAAATTTCTCCGCTAATTGATATACCGCAGGCAAGTTTGGCTGAGAAACGACCATCTGCCGTGCTCAGTGAATTGGTATCCAGGCTACTGCCATCGCGCAAGCCAACAACCAACATGCCTTCAGCGGCGTCAATCCTGGTACTCTTCCAGCGGATTCCAGCAATCTTTTTGGATGGGACTTCCACCGTTTCTGATTGGCCAGCCATCAATAGTAGGACCACGGTCTCGTCTGCTGCAGGTGAAGAGGAAATTTCTGTTACGCGTCCAGAGAGGGCGTCTCCATTCGTGAGATAGACTTGGTCGAGTGGAGTCGTGTCGCTTAGCAGCTTGGAGAGAAACTTAGTGTGTCGCAATGCGTCGGTAGGAGCGTTCAGTAATACGGCTCGAAGCTGAGCGGGCGATATCTCGATATCTCCCAAACTTTCTGTAGTCAAAGAGATCTTTTCGTTTACCAATTCCAGTGAGGACTTACCGCCCCAGGAGTCTGCCAACACTAGCCGACTACCATCAGCGAGAATCGCCTCGCTACGAACGTAATTCGCTGCAGGTGTTGACCAACGAACCAGTTTTTCCACAGGGACTTGCTGATTAGTCGTCCCAATTCGGAAAATGAGCTCCCCCTTTTCCGTGATTGACTGCCAAGCAGCATCGCCCGTTGGCTGTCCGACAAGCACTAACTCTTCAGCAGAAACCACAGCGCAAATGTAAGTGCTCATCATGAGCAGCATCGGCAGCACAATTGGATGGCGCAAGAAAAAGTCTTTCATCTTTGCAGGATGGGCAGGTAGTTGTTGGGAACTTGCAATACGATGCAAGCCATGGCAGTGCCATATTCGCTGCAAATGGAGTCCATCCAGGAACCGTTGGATTGTTGTCGGGCGACTAGCTCATCGCGAATTGCCGGGTACCACAGTAGCCAGCGCTCGTTGCCCGCGTGCCACATTGCCTGTACGGCATAATATTGGGCATAGAAATAGTATGCTTGGCTGTCGCGCTGCGCAGTACCAGGGCGAAATCGATCGAGATAGTCGAGCCCACTGTCAATCTCGTCGCCTGTGTAGATCCCTGCATTGTAGAGAGCAACCACTCCTGCCGCGGAGCGGGCAAATTGGCTGGGCTGGTCTCGTTGCTTCAACGTATATCGGAATCCGCCGTCAGAATTTTGGCATCCCTTCACGTACTCGATCGCCCGATCAATCGTCTCTCGCGGCACCGCGATGCCAGCATTCCGAGCCGCCCGTAAAGCCATCACTTGGCAGACCGTCACTGAGACGTCTGCATCTTTCGGTTCGGGTTGGTAACGCCAACCACCCTCTGCGTTCTGCGATTCTACGATCACGTCGACAGCTTGACCCAAGCGATCGCGCAGGTCGGGATGATTCGTCATGCCGTAGGTTTCGCACAAAAACAAAGTCGCAAATCCGTGCCCGTACATCGGTCCGCGACTAGTGGCATCGGTGGCGGCAATGAAGCCACTCTCGCTAGTGTGATCCAGCAAGTAATCGATGCAACGACTAATCTGTGTGGCGTACTGCCCACGCTCAGCAGTGCTGCCCGTTGCCAAGAACGCCATGCCACTCAGCGCACAGACAGCTACGTTTCGAGAATAACCGCTTGTGCCAAAACTACCATCCTCCAGTTGGCGATCGGATAGGTATGTGAGACCAAGCGTGATCGCTTGCGATGTTTCAGCCGTGATCATCTCTGGAGAATCAGAGTCCGCAGTTTCTTCGGCGAAACAAAGTACTTTTGTGGAACTAACTAACGAGAAGCTCAGCAAGAGAGATGCCGCGCACATTGCGCACCGCAGCGAGCTCGCCCGGGAGATAGATTGCTGGATCATGGCGACTCCGTAGGGCCATGGTTAGGGTCGGCCAATGCTCGGAAATACTCTTCAATTTCCGTGGCGTACTTGGGCAGGAAGTCTTCACTCAGTGGCTGTAAAATCTGCTCCCGCTGTCGTTCGGGGAGGTGGCCCCACAGGTCTCTTACCAACGTGCCCGTGGCCTCCAAGTCGGCAGCTAAGTCCCCGCTCTGAGAGCTCGTGCGCGAGTTACCAGGCTTTGAGCCGCCACCTGCTTTACCCGATTTTGGCTTGCCAGGCTTCGGTTTAGAAGCTGTCTTTGAGCCACCGCCCTGGCATTGGCTTTTTTGACGTGCCAGTTCGGTGATCATAGCTTCCAGATCGCTGATGGCTTGCGTCTGAGCGCCGCTTGCCTCGCGAGAATCGTCTTGACGATTCAACGAAGATTCTGCGGTTTGCATGTGCCTAACGGCTTGAGTAAGCCGGTCGTTCTTCGGAGCTTCTCTCTGCGGATTTCCTAGCGTCAAGTCCTTCCAGGCTTCGCTGTCCTGCAATTGCGGGAGCAACAGGTCAGAGCCGAGGTTCTCCAGCTGCAACCCATCAGTCCCTACGCTCCTGGCTTCCGCTTTGAGCTCTGAGGCAGATATGAGAAGTAGCATACTTGTGGCAATCAAATTTGGGATCAAGGCGCTACTCATGGCAATTCCTCCCTCGCATGCGGCTGCAGAACCGGAGGTGGCGGTTCCGTCGAATCGGGCGTTAGTTGCTCAGCTAATCGGATTAACTCCTCCTGCTGCGAGGCGAGCCTTCGAGCCTCTTCGACGAGTAGGGTACGCTCGGCTGGGGTTTTGGCCTGTTTCGCCTCCCACTGTTCCGTGCGTTCACGCAGCTGTGTCTGTAGCGATTTCAGCACACGTAGCTGGCCGATGACCAGTTGCAATGATTGTGCTTGACATTCATTCTCAGCAGCGCGTTTGTCTCGACTTCCACGTCCACCACCACTCTGCTGCTTGTCCTTCGCCAATTGGCGTTGCTGTTGATCGAGAACCTCGGCGAGTTTTCGCAATTGCCCAACTACCTCCAGTGCCACCGCTTGCGTTAACGGATCGATCTGCCGACTTTCAAGACGCGCTCTTACTCGATTCATATCAGCAGCAGCTGAGCGCAGAAGATGGGCAAAGACCGGTAGCAATGTCAGTCCGCGAGCCTCTTGCAGAGTGTCTACACTCAGTAGAGTCTGACTCTCGGCCAAAGAAACGACTTCGTTCATCTGCGCATGTTGGAGTTCGCCCTGGCCGATACTCAATCCTCCAAGGCGCGCAACCTCTTCGACGATGGCTTGTTCCCGAGCCACGAACTTGCCAATTTTCGCTGCGAGCCGTGCCATCTGTAATTCTGCTAATTCGATCTGCCGGCGACGGCGCTCGGTTGCCAGCTGTCGCTGAGCTTTGTCCAGCAGCGGAGAAGCCTTGCGGTCAGGGCGGTCGCTAGACAACCGCTCAGCTGCGCGCCGAACAGTCTGGGCCGCTTCATTAATGCTCAGGCTTTCAAGCTCTTGATCTAAAGACTCGGTCCGTTGAACTAATGCCTTACGTTGCGTATCCTCCTGCGAGGACAACTCGGCCTTTTCTTGCCCATGTTCTAAGCGAGCTACTTCCGTTCGTAAGAGTTGTAGTCGGCGCTCCGCCCTACGGAGTTGTTTGAGTTGCTCTACCTCATCGAGAGAGTGACTCTGCGTAAGGTTTTCATAAAGACGACGAAGGTCGCCTTCTGCCTGGTGCTGGAGCGCGACAGAGCGGCCGAATCGGCGTTGATCTATGTGCTCTGCGGCTGCACGCATATTCATTTGCAGCTTCAACTCCCGAGCCAAGGCAACCGTATTAGCCAAGCGACCTGCCATGAGCGGCTGGCGGCCTGTCAGTTCGGCGGAAGTGGCTGCCATGCGGGCGGTCAGCTTGGCAAGTCGGTGAGCCAGTTGACGCTGCTCGCTGGAAAGTCGCGCAAGCTGATGATCGATGGTAGCTGGCGATCTAGACAACCAGTCCAACGAGACTACACGGCACTGTTCGGCAAGTCGCAACTGATCTTTTGCCAAACTCGCCAGTTCTCGTTCGATGTGACCCACCGCGTTACCAATCGCGAGGCGGTCGAGAGCTCCCTCCAATGTGGAAATCACCAGGTTCTGTTGCTCAATTGTCGCGTGTACGAGTGCCTTCAGGTCGAGTGTCGTAGCCGACGCCTCGTCTCGCTGTGAAGAGCGAATCAATTTGCCTACGGATTCATCGATTTCAGGCAACGGGCCTTTAGTCAATTCGTCTAGCCCATCCCTCACCGAGTTTAGCCGGACGTAATACTGTGGACGATCGAGCTGATTACGAGTATAGCCGCGCAGTAATCGTTCAACCTCTCTAGCAGCGTCCTCAAGCGAGCCAGCAATTTGCCGCTGGCCAAATAGCACAGCGTGGCCTTCGACAATGAGTTTCTTGCGAGATCGCTTTGGCGGTTCCATCCAAACGACTGTACGGGCGCGTAGCTCACGCTGTTGTCGCAAAGTTTTTTCAATAACCTCCGCGAGCAACGCCTCACGTTCGCCATATATTCGCCACAGGTCGTCTTCCGAAACGATTGAGAGCTTTAGTGGGTAAGGTGTCTGACCTGTTGATGGTCGGAAGTCGGTCGCACGGGCATGTAGTTCGACGAGACTACCTGGTGGCAGGTTGAGCGACGTTAGCTCGAATTCGTACTCGAATCGATCTTGCCGAGATGCATCAGGTCTAGAATCGTGCCACACTGGAATCAGCTGGTCACCCTGTTCGGATCGATCACTCCGTCGCACGGCCAACTCGAGAGTCTCGATTGCCAAGTCGTCGTGAGCTTCGATAACCAGTGGAAGCGTAGCCCTAGGGAGCAACGTCAAATGCTCGACGGTCGGTTTAAGGAAGGCGACCTGAGGAGATTCATCAGGAATAATTTCGATCGCTAAATCGCGCGCCGATCGCGCGGTCACCCCCTCGGGCGTCACAAATTCAAAAAAATAATTGCCGCTGATCTGTGGGCCAGCACATTCAAATTCGACTTGGAATTCGTGCCCAGCAAGCCCTAAGACACCCGGCAACCGTCGGCCATCTTCGTTGGCAAGCACAGCGCTGGCGATTGGCCGGTCTGTCTTCCCATTGATTTCCAGTCGGCTTCCCGCGAGCGTGGGTTCCCCTTCGGCCCAGGGACTATTGCCCAGCCCCGTGTACTGCGGGTAGTGGTTAGTCACCTGCAGCGACGTGATCTTCGGCGGCGGAACAATCTGCAGCTTCTGCCATGACATTGAGCGATGGTCACCGCCAGTGGCCCGATACTCGAGCGATTTACGGACGTTCGCTCGTCGCACCGTGAGAAAATCATTGCCGCCTGCGAGCGGCTCAGACTGTTCGAGCCATTTTTCGCCCTGCCGAGTGCGATAGTGAACTACCACATCGTCAGGCAGCGGGCCATTAGCATTTCGTAGCTCTAGCACCAAGTCGTCGCCTGCGGCGAGCTTTGTGGGGGACTCGACAAACTCAAGCTGGGTATCACGAGGCCACTGGGCAGAATTCAAGGGATTCGTTAGCCGCGCAAATCCAGTTCCCACCGCGTGCGGCGTCCACCAGGCAAGCAGCGCGAAGACGAGCAGCGCGCCAGAACAGGCTAACCCTGCGCGTTGCAGCGGTTGCCGATTGATAAACTGCTGCCAGTCGACGTCTTCCACAGCAGTGGCCGCCCGCAACACCACGGCCCTTCGTAGCGACGCAGATCCCGCTGTAGGATCGTCTGCATCTTGCTTGCTGAAGTCGAGCGCGCTGGTCACGACGTCGCGCAGCTCCGGATAGCGGCGTTCCACCTGCATCGCTATCTTTAATGCCGATGTGTCGCTTCTAGTGATGGTGCGGAACAGGCGGCGCAGAATTGCGAATCCCCCGCCGACGCCCAGCAGTGTGAGTAGCACGCGACCTGGCAAGTCCTGAACTACCAATGCCCAGTCGAGAAATCCCAACGACATTCCAGCTATGATCGCCAGCGCCAGCGCCTGGCAGGTGGCTGCAGCCAAACGCCGCCGCCTAAGGCGACGCCGGATCCGATCGATTTGAGGAAAGACTGACGGACGCATTGTTAGATCTTGCTCCAGGACTACTTATATCTTACAGCATGCCCCATCGCCGGCGCAGTAGCCATTCGCTTGCTAATACAAGCACCAGCAGGCCGACGACCACATTATTGTTCCAGAGCGGCTGGTCAGGCAGCGATTCTAAGGTTACCGCCCTGGGCGGAGGTAACTCGCCGGGCAATCGGTGATATGTTTCCATGTTGTAAGACTTTCCACCACTGACATCGGCTGCAGTGGCGAGTGATGTTCGATCGGCGGCTATTCGAGCAACTTCGCGCGGTGGCGCTTTTATCGTGAACTTGGTACTCTTCGCTGTTGACGTTCCCGCAGGCTGCACAAGCCTTACATCGTACTCATCGGGTTGCAAATCGCGGACCACGGTTTCAAACAAACCACGAAATCCTGTGCGCCGCAGCAGCTCGACTTCGTGTCGCGGGTTAGCTGTGCCGGCCAGCTCAACTACTACGCCGTTCTGGGCAGCTGGCGCCTCGGCAGAGTCACGAAATCGCACTTGCAGGCGCACTTCCTCGCCTGGGACATAACGATCACGATCCGTGGTAACGAGCATGCCCTGCCGTCCTGACCCGAGACGACCTCGGCCTAGCCTGCGCACGACTTGCCCCCAATACCGAGCGAAATACCGATCGTCGGTTCGCCATCGCCACCGCCATGTTTCGTCTGTCGCATGCATGAGTACCTCACCAGCTCCTACGTAGTGTCGCAGAATCACGGGTAACCGATTTCCGCTGCGGTTGGTTAGCTGTGGATCCTCGGCAAGTACAAGTGCACCGGGTTTCGTACTTTCAATTTCCAGCAGCCAATTCACCGGTGGCAAGTTTTGCCAGATTGCTTCCGATTCGGCCGGTGTACTGCCCAACTGCAAGCTCGGCGAGAGAAGGCCTAGCGCTGTGGGCAGAATCGGATACGAAGCAAGCATATCGCCAGAGCCTGGGAGCCTACTGAGCGCATTGATCTCCACTGGCAGTAACGACTGCAGGCTTCGGTTGGCGCGATAAGCCATTGGCATAAATCGCGGACCTGCGATACACACCAAGCCACCGCCATGAACGGATACGAAGCGCTCCAGCATGGGCCACACGCTCGTCGGAAGCAATTCCGGATCAACGTCACCTAGGATCACCACGTCGTACTCGAACAATTCGTCTTGTGTAAGAGGAAATGAGTCGAGAGCGGATCGGTCGACTTCCGAGAAACCGGGATCGGACTCTTGTAATCGGGTACGCAACAAAACAGCCGGGTCGCGCTCAAGCAGACTGACTAGCGCGCGGTATTCGTAGCTAGGGCTCGATTGCGCGACGAGCACTCGGATTTGCTGGTCGCTTACGACGACCGTTTGCCGGAGGACGTTGTTCTCAAGATCGGTTTCTAAGGATAGCGGCTCAACCGAGAGTTCCAAGGGAAGCTCTCCCGGCTCGGTTGGTCTTACCGCTAGACGAAGTGTCTGAAGCGTGTCGTCATCGGGTAGCTTAACTGAAGTCTCGGCGAGCAATGTACCGGTGTTTGCGTCGCGGAGTTTCAACTTCGCAGATTGGCCGGCCAGACCAATGGCCCGCAGGGAAGCCTCGACGGTCAGACGGTCGCCGGGAAAAACGATTTCCTCGACCACAAGGTTTTCGAGAGTCACGTCGGGTCGCGGACGCTCGCTGCCCACGGCTACTGTGTAGAGCGGCACGCGCAGCGCTCGCGCCTTCTCCGCTGCCTCTTCCAAGGGTTGGCCACGTGTGATGACGCCGTCGGATAGAACAACTATGGCCGCCGGAGCTTGGCCGGGTAGTTCGCGCAAGGCAAAGTCAATTGCTCCTCCTAAGCTAGTGCCCGTAGCCTCGCTGGAGGTCTTTAGTGATTGAATCTGGTCCAACAGTGATGCATTATCAGTAGTGATTGGTGTATATTCTTCGTCAAAGGCCACGACATCCAGTTGATATTCCGGCTGCCGCTGCGCAAGCCAGGGAGATAGGATTGATTTAGACCACTCGAGCCTGCGAGCGTCGTTACCTTGTTCATTCTTGTCTATTGCTCGCGCATCTCGTGTAGCCATGCTGGCTGACCGGTCGAGTAATACTACTAAGCGTGGCCGGCCCAATTGATATCGCTCGATGGTAGGTTGCGCAAACATCACCGCGACGATCGCCACGGCCGCTATCCTCAGCAGAGTTAAGCAGCTTCTCGCTGCATTGCTAGCCGGGGAAACCTCGCGCGAATAGATCATCCCGATCCAAACGATCACAACAACCGCGAACAACACAGTGGCCCAGAGTGGCCAGTCCCACGACCAGCGAATCCGCCAATTCTGCGGTGCAGTTTGCGCGAAGCAATAAGCGGTGGCGATGTTAGTCGAAAACACTATCCCCACCCCCTGCCCAAAAGCCAGGCAAAGGTCGTTTCCGTGATCAGTAATGCTAATGCCATGCCAAGCAAAGTTCGCGAAAGCGAAAAGTTAGCACCGAAACCAGCAATACTTGCCGCAGAGACCACCGAGCGGGACGTAAATCCTGGTGGCAATCCAGCCGGGTCTACGGTGCTCAAATCGCTCTCACGAGCATCGAGATTGACCGCAAAGCGGGCGATCTCCGCGTCAGCGGCGCTCAACGAGTAGACACCAACGGTCGAAGTGTCTGCGAAGGAAACTTCCTGAAGGTCTTCAGCGGCGGGCGGCTTCAAGTGGTGTTTGTCACCCTCGGGCAGACGCATTTCTAGGCTGTCGAGTGGACCGCCTCCGCTTGCTATGGTAGTTGCTTGTTGTCCGACCAAAAGATTCCGCTGGTGTTGCCAGCTGTCATCAACCAGATAGCTCACCAACTCTCTCACTATGGGCAAGAAACTGGGACTCACCGCGAAACTCGACCAGGGAGTACCGGCCGAGGTGCGGACTGCCAACGAACACGGAATAGCCATAACGGCCACGCGACCAAGCCCCAGTCCACTAACTACCAAGGCAGGGTCGCCGCTATCGAAGGCGATCACGACTTCTGCCGCGGGGCTACCATCGTTCACCTGCATTTGGACGTAGCGATTCACTGAAACGTTTAGCAGGCCGGATGCGTTCTGGCCGCGGAAGAGTCTGACAATCGGATGGTCGTAGTCAAGCGGATCGAAGTGATAGACGCCTGCATCCTGAATCTGCAACAGTTTTGTGGGCAGCAGGGGTTGCAGAGACCGGCCGCCTGCAACAACATCTCCCAGTAGCATTGCAAGGCCGCCTCCCTGTCGCACGAATCGTTCGATTTGGGCCGCTTCGCGTGGAGAGAGTTCAGACAAGGCACATAAAACTACAGCGTCAAATTCTTCGAGGTTCATTTGAGACAGTCGGCCGAGAGGAAACACCTTTGGCTCAATCGGACTGAAAGAATCTACGCCCGTTGAAGAGCGTCTCGGAGCCAATGCTCGTGCGACATCGTCTGCCGAGCCAGATTCAGCGGCGAAACATGCTACTCTCAACTGCGGTAGCACATTCACTACCACCCAGCGTCGATTATCTAGTTGCAATCCGTCCTCAAGGCCAAGCAAGGAGACCTCCACAGTCTGGGCACCCTCGCTAACAAAGCTGTGTGAGAATCTAACCACTGTTTCACTGTTAGCAGGAAAACTGATGGATTGTGTTTCAATTTGCTGGCCATCTACAGATAGCGCGACTTCTACCGCAGACTGCTCATTAGCGCTGAAGTTGCGCAGTGTCGCGATAATGTCAACCTGATGCTGTCGCAGTACCAGGGCAGGCTCAACTTTCAGCTCGACGACTGCCAGGTTGCCGCGTCTGGCGTCGCCGACGTCTAACACGGTGAGTCTGGCGCGCTTAGCGAGCTCGTCGACCTGCGCCTGCGTTTCTGAGTCGATAGCCCAACTGTTTCGGCCCAGATCAGTGATAAACACAACATCGTGATGGGAATGCTTGTCCCCCGATCGGTCGATCGTAGTCGCGACTGCGCGTAAGGCGGTGCCCAGGTTAGCCGGAGTCTGCGCCTGCGGCATACCGTCAATAGCTTCTACTGCGAGCGTTTCGTCGAATGTCGGTCTGCCTATTACATTTTCCGCGATCTGCCCCCAGGCAAGTATCGAGTAAGCGTCGCCGCGCTGGCCCGATTCCACAATCTCTCTTGCGCGTTGTTTAGCTCGATCGAGCCGAGTGCTTCCGTCTGCTTCGCAGCTCATAGAGTAAGATTGATCAAGCACTAGAATGTGATGGGTGCGTGGCTGTCCGCCTGCTCCAACATTCCAGTGCCGCCACACGGCACCAGCCGCGGCCAAGGGAATCAACACGAGAATAGCAGTGCGGATCAATAGCAGTAGCCATTGCTGCACGTGAATCCGCGTCGACCGTTGGCGAACAGCTGTGAGCAATAATTCCACGGCTGCCCAGTGAGTCGTTTGCCGTGGTCGACGGAACCAGCGGTGTACCAACCAAGGTAATACCGCTGCTGCTAGCCAACCGAGCATCGACAGACTAGTGAATTCCAGCGCGGCCAGGAACATGTCACGGTGGTCAGCCAAGGTTATCCTCGTCTCGAGACACGGCTCGTTAAGAGGCGCCGAAGTGTCGCTTCAAACGGTTGGTCGGTTCGTACACATTCATAATCGACCTGTAACGTTTTGCAGCCCTCCTGGATGAGTTCTAAGAAATTATCCAGAGCTGCCAGATATGCCTGTCGTACGCCGCGCGGTTCGGTGAGCACATCGGGGAGTGATTCGAGTCCTTGGAATTGAGTAATCAGTTGAAATGGAAAATCGATCTCGGCAGGATCAAGAAGTTGCAATACGACGACTTCATGGCGCTCGTGTCGCAGGTGTTTTAGTCCCGAAAGCAGCGAGTCAACGTCACCTAGCAGGTCGCTGATCAGCACCACGACTCCGCGGTGGAAAAGTTTCTTGGAGAGCTCGTGCAGCACGCTGCCTAGATCAGACTTGTGGCTAGCATCTGCCTGTTCGAGCACCGAGATCAACTGGCGATTGTGAACAGGATTGCTGCTTTCGCGCACTAAGTGCCGCACTTCGTTGTCGAACATGGCGAGGCTTACACTGTCGCGCTGCCGCAGAACAATGTACCCCAGCGCCGCGGCCAGACATTGGGCGTATTCCAGCTTCGAGAGCGCAGCTGATTCGCTCTGGTAGCTCATGCTCTCACTAATGTCGACCAACAAATGGCAAGCGAGGTTGGTTTCGGCTTCGAATTGCTTGAGATAGACCTTGTCTGTCTTGCCAAATACCTTCCAGTCGACGTAGCGGAGGTCGTCGCCAGCGGCGTACTCGCGGTGTTCGGTGAACTCAACCGAGTGCCCACGATGCGTACTGCGATGTCTACCTGCCAGGTAACCGTCCACGATATACCGAGCCCGCAGCTCCAATCCCTGTAGCTGAGCAAGCGTCTCAGGGTCGAGATGCGAGGCGATTTCTGTCACGTACGCTACCTGGTCATACTAGGAATGTGGTTTCGAATAATTGGAAGCTCTGGCGTTGAAAACTTCTCGTTACAGAGTCGTCAGTTCAAGCAGATTTTCAACAATCGCATCAGTGGAAACTCCGTCAGCTTCAGCATTGAAATTGGAAATGATGCGGTGCCGAAGTACCGGGGCAGCGACGGCCCGGATGTCGTCGGCTCCGACGCAATTTCTACCGTGCAGGGCAGCACGTGCCTTCGCGGCTAGTATCATGTACTGACTCGCCCGTGGACCCGCTCCCCAGCTAACATATTGACCGACCATTTCAGTGGCTTGCGAACGACCTACGCGTGTTTGCCGAACCAGTGTCAACGCATAGCGGGCCAAGTGCTCGGCGACTGGCACGCGGCGCACCAGCTTGGTGAAAGATTGAATTTCCGATGCACTAAGCGTTGGAGTTGCCTCGGGCGAAAACTCGGTTGTGGTTTGTTTGACGATCTCCAACTCCTCTTGTTCCTCAGGATAGTCAATTAGAACTTCGAACATGAACCGATCGAGCTGGGCCTCGGGCAGCGGATAGGTGCCTTCCTGTTCGATCGGATTCTGCGTTGCCAACACGAAGAAGGGTTGTGGCAACTCGTGTCGCCGTCCGCCGATCGTAACCTGCCCCTCTTGCATCGCCTCGAGCAGCGCGGCTTGTGTTTTGGGGGGCGTACGATTGATCTCATCGGCCAGTACGACGTTGGCGAATACGGGGCCGGGCAGAAAGCGGAAACTCCGCTCGCCCGAGGAGCGATCTTCCTGGATCACTTCGGTGCCCGTGATATCGGCGGGCATCAAGTCGGGTGTGAACTGTACTCGGCTAAAATCTAGTGAGAGCGCACCAGCTAATGTGCGTACCAACAAAGTCTTAGCCAGACCGGGCACGCCTACCAGCAGACAGTGCCCACCTGCAAAAAGCACGGTCAGCAGTTGTTCGACTACGAGATCTTGGCCGACAACTACCTTGCGCAGTTCACGCCGGAGACTACCAAAAACTTCGTTTAGTCTCTCGATTTCTTGTACGTCCTGCTCGTCTGACATCCTAGTTCCTTGCTGTTCAATGAGGCGGGTCTGCCTGGTCGGATACGAAGCTGAAGGCCGTTAGCTCCGTCTGTCCACAGGCGAGTATATAGTTGCCAGCAACAAGTAAATTTGCTCCTCCCGGTGCAGGAAGAGGTACGTCACCGATAAGCTCATCGCCCGTCGAAATATCGAACCTACGAATAGATTGGCTTTCTGGCCAGAATATGACGCTGCCAACGACAACGCCCTTCCCCGCCAATTTGCAGGAGAAATCGCTGTCTAAGACGTCACCTGTGTTGGAGTCAAGCAGATGCAAGCCGTCGCTGGCCAGTACGAGGCGATCCTCGAATACGCCAAGCAGTTGCGCCGTCGAGTTCAGCGCGGACCGACTCCACAGCAGTTCGCCCGATGCTGCGTCGAGGGCCAACAATTGCCGACTATCGCTCGGCAAAGCATAAAGCACGTCGCGATAATACACGCAGGGATTCCATTTGTCAGAAGATACGGCTTCATCAACCGAGAAGTTTTCCCGTGGATAGGTCCGCAACCAAAGCACTCGGCCATCATCGGCCCGTACCGCCGCGATTGCGCCTAGGTTTGTACACGCGTAAACGACGCCTGGCGTAGACGTAAGTAGATTTGCTCCGTCTCCCCCATGCGGTAGATTCGCATGGCAAAGCCAGTGTTGCCAGAGGAGTTCACTCGTAGCGAAATCAAAACAGGCGACGCCCGCGCGCGCTGAGCGGTTGCTATTGCGCGCATCCAGTAGCAACAGCGTGCCATCGGCGACCGGGGCGCCAACGAATACAGTCTTCGAATTATTAGGGCTAACTCGAAAGTTGAGTGCACCATCACGACTCAGATCCATTCCCCACAGGGTGCCGTCTGGTTCTGTTCCGAACAGCTGATGCCCGCGGGCCGTTAGTGTCGAACGAACTGAGCAAACGGTCGGACTATCAGAATGGAACACTTGCTCACCAGTGGCAAGTTGCAGCGCCCGAACTCCGGTTTCGTTCTGATAGACGACCAAATCGTCTGCAACGATGGGAAATGTGCTTGGCTTGCTATCGTCGGCAGAGGCAATACTGTGCGACCAGAGAGGTTGTAGGTCTTTGCGGTCGTAGCTCGGTACTGTATTGACTCGTGTGAAGCTGCCTCCCAAAGTTGGCCAATTCAGCGTCGCCACGGGAGTTGGCCAATGGCGAGCTTGCTCGAGTAAATCAGGCAACTGCTGAGAAAACACTACGTCGCGCCCCGCGAGTCGACCCTTAGCATCCGGCTGAGTGGCGGCCAATCGAGCGATTTCTTCTGCCGCTCGCTCCCATTGGCCGGCGCGAATCGAAACCAGAGCGAGTCGGGCCTCGATTTCGGCGGAGTTAATCTCGCTATCAGGGTAAGTCAGCCCAGATTGTCTGCCGCCAATTCTACTCCAATAGGAACGTGCCGCCTGATAGTCGCCTCGACCCAGAGCCAGTTCGCCCTGAGCTAAGAGAGCGTCATCTCCCCAACTGCTGCAGAACATTTCGTCAATTACGCGGTTCAGTGCTCTCGGATCGCGCTCTTTTACCCCCTGGTGGTACCAGGCTTCCGCAGCTGGATCGACCAATTCGCGATAATGAGCGAGGGCGTCGGTCGGCAGCTCAGACAACAGACGTTGGCAATAAGCCGGCAAGGAAACATAGAGCGACTCCTCAATCTGTACCGTACCCGTACTGTCTGATTCGAGAAGCCGAGAAACTACTCTCCAAGCGTCGTCCCACTGCCGGGCTTCGAGATATCGCTGGAATTGGTCGAGCAGTCGGCGCTCGTTGCCCTTCACAACTTCAGGGCGGGCAGCTGAGGCCACTGGCAGCGCCACGTCGCTTGCGGTTGCGTTCCCCACGCCGCTCCCTAGAAACAGCAAAATCAAAACGGCCATAGGAAATACCCTTGGGTGGCCGTTTCGCACGTGGAGTAAGAATTGCATGGGTTGGCGTCGAGGAACGTTGTGCAAGCTGTTGTCAGATTGAGCAACTACTAAACCATTATAGACTTGCGTCGATTCGCCAGCAAAGCCGTTCAATCCCCGCTGCCACTGTACCGCTGCAAGGTGTGGCCAAGGATAAACAACCCAATCGCCATCAAAAGAAACTGCAGCATCCGGCCAGTCGAGATCGACTCGTTTAGTTGTGCTCCCATCGCCAGAGGCGGGATAACCAAACCGGCCAGTTGCAGAAGTCGCGCCAGAGTGTGCATGACGAGCAACCTACCCGCGCGATGTTTTCTTGGCAAGTGTGGCGTGGTCGTCGACATGGCTCCGAGGTAGGATGCGGGTATCGGTTCGCACAGCACGACAATCTCCTTAGATAGTGTTTCCTAAATTTTGGACACCAGGCCCTCCGACGCACTGCCTCCCGCGAAGCCTCGCCTATCGACCCTATTGTGGCGAGGACTACGATTGCGCTGCCCGGCTTGTGGAAAAGGGCGAATGTTCAGCAATTGGTTTTCGATGATTGATCCTTGTCAAAAGTGTGGTCGTAAGTTTGATCGCTCGCCCGGTTATTTGCTGGGATCAATCTACTTCAATTACGGAGCGACCGCGGTATTGGTGTTAATAATCTATCTCAGCCTGTTCCTTACCAAGGCAATGACCGGACGCCAGTTGCACTACCTGCTTATCACGTTCACTCTGTTATTCCCTCTCTGGTTCTTTCGATACGCCCGTGGATTGTGGATCGCGTTTGATGAATTATTCGACCCGTGGCCGAATGAACAGGAGTCGCGGGACCAAGCGAACCTTTCGGACGACGGGCGTGTCGAGTAGCCAGTGCTCTCGACACCATCATGCGATGAGAAATCTCTATGGCTCCGCTTGACCCAGACCGCCGTTTTCCAAGATCCGCTAATTATTCTCGCGAATGGATCGCTGAGAATGGTTTCGGTGCTAATCCGCTTTGGCAAACCGAATGGCTTTGCGAAGCCTTGGCGCTTGAGCCGGGGATGCGCGTGCTCGACCTGGGTTGCGGACGGGCAAAGTCTTCGATCTTCCTTGCGCGGGAATTCGAAGTTGAAGTGTGGGCAACCGATCTGTGGATTGCTGCTTCGGAGAATCGCCAACGGATTCGAGACGCTGGCTTGGAAGACCGGGTCTTCCCGCTACATGCCGATGCTCGTGCTTTGCCGTTTGCAGGCGAATTCTTCGACGCGATTGTGATGATCGACTGTTTCTCGTACTTTGGCACTGACGATCTCTATCTGAATTATCTTGCCAACTTTCTAAAACCCGATGGACCTATCGGTATGGCCGGGGCTGGGTTGACTGAGGAGTTGCCGCAGCCGATCCCCGAACACCTCACGGATTGGTGGTCTCAAGATTGTTGGTGTTTGCATTCGACGCCATGGTGGCGAAACCATTGGGAACGGACTGGACTGGTAGACCTGCAATCTGCTGACGCGATGGAGGATGGGTGGAAGTATTGGCTCCAGTGGCATGAGATGACCTGGCCTGACAGCAAGGCCGAGATCGCCGCATTGAAGGTTGATGCCGGCAGATATCTCGGCTACGTGAGGATGGTGGCCCGACGTCGGGCAGATGTGAAGCTCGAAGACTATGCTTGGCCGGATGGCCTACGGTCGTTTCCGCAAGCCTACGAGAAGAAAGAAATGCTCCGCAACGAAAGTTGAACTATTCAACCTGCGTAGCAGAGTCTTCGATTCCTACCACCGCGAGTGCCTCAGCTTCACGCGCTTTGCGAACCGAGAGGTAAGCAAACCCGCCGAACGTGCCGATGATCACAAACGGCATCGCCATCATGAACAGGATGCTATAGAAGTAACCGGCCGCCATCGCTTGCGACGAGGGATCGTCTTCCGCCAGGCCATCCTTGCAGGTTGGGCAGGCCGAGGCGTCGCTTGCCAAGCTGAGCACGATAACCAACGTCAGCAAAACCGCGGTTATGCGGATAAACTTCTTCAGCACTGGCTTGTAATAGTGATTCATGGCGAAGGCTCCTCTGTCATGATTCTAGGTCATCCGCCCCCGGGCGGCCAGAGGTGGTATAGCATCGCATAAACTACTACACCCGTGACTGATACGTAGAGCCAGATGGGGAACGTCCAGCGGGCCAGACGCCGATGTCGGGCCAGGTATTTTGAGCGAATCTCAGTTGGCAGACGGGCCGCTCGGCTCCAACCGGTTCCGACCAGGGCAAACGTAATCGTCAGCAAGGCCAAGAATGGCACCAGCGCTGCGAGCACCACATGCGTGGCGAGAATCGTCAAGTAAACGTAGCGCACTGTTCCTGGGTGGGTGAACTTAACGCTGCCCACCTGATAGTGGTAGATCAGGTAACTCGCGAGAAAGATGCAAGAGACCAGAAACGTCAACAACATCACCCGGCCATGCGCCACGCGTCGGCCCCGTTTAATGAGCACGAAACCGAGGATCAGCAGCACGGCCGCTAGTGTGTTGAGTGCTGCATTGACGTGCACCAGTGAGTGTGCTGACGCCAATGGAAACATTGCAAGTTCGATCACGCGGCCGACTGCTCCTGCTGTGAGTCTTCGACGGTTTCCACGGCCGAAGGCGCATCATCTTCTTTCAGGCATTTCAGCAGCAATACCTTCAGTTTCTCAATTTGGCTCATCCGACCGACATCGTACATGCCTCGGATATTGCCCTGCCGGTCGATTACCACTGCATAGTCAGCATGGCCTCGCCAGCTGACTTCAACTTTCAAGAATTCTTTACCGACACGGCGGACGTAGTTGAAATCACCTCGGCAGAAGAGCCACCGCTCGGGGTCAGCGCTAAATCGATCGGCATACTCGCGCAGTTTTGGCAGGGTGTCGGTGTCTGGGTCGACGGTGATGCTCACCCACACAACGTCTTGGAGCTCCTCCAGCGAATTTAGATGTTTGATGTTCGCATTCAGCCGCGGACATGTGCCCGGGCAGGTGGCAAAGAAAAAAGTAGTGACCCACACGCGGCCGAGCATGTCGCCCGACCGAAAAGGTTCACCGCTGCGTTCAGTCAGCTCGAATTCCTCCAGCGGCGGGCCATCGAATTCTAAACCGCCCACCTCGTAGGTGGACCGAAACTGCTGCTCGACCCGCCACCATGTCCACCCGCCGTAGCCAGCGCCTAACAGCACGATGAGTGCCAACCAGTAAGGTAGCGCCGAATTGTTCATAACAGGTCTCCCGTCGTCCGCGTTCCAGCAATCCGCCAGGCTAAGGTGAGCATCACCAAGCAAAAACCGATCGTCACCAGCCAACAGACGCCGAGCGATGGTAGCCCCTCGACGGCTACTGCCGAATCTTTGAATTGTAGATAATGTCTGAGCCCGGCGACACCATAAGTGAGCGGATTGAACCAGGAAATAAACGTCAGCCAGCTGCCCGACTCCGCGGGAAACAACGAGCCAGACAGCAACCACATCGGGAACAGAAACACGCTCATAATCGCGTGAAAACCCTGGGTCGAGTCCATCCGCCAGGCGATAAAGAAGCCCAACGCAGTTAGGCTTACGGCAATCAATGCCATCAGTACGATTGCCAATAACACGTCGCCCATCGAACTTGTCAGCCCCAGCGTCAGCCACCCCAAAGCCAGGAACAACAACGCTTGTAGCATTGCGATAGTTGCCCCGCCCACAATCTTGCCCATCACCATCGCCCAGCGCGGAGCGGGCGCTACGAGTACCGACTGCAAAAAGCCCTCACGGCGGTCTTCGATGATCGAAATCGTGGCAAAGATTGCCGTGAACAGCAGAATCATCGCCAGCGTGCCAGGAAAGAAAAACGCAAACCCCAGATCATTGCCGCGCAACCCTGCGCTAAACAGAACCCAAAACATGATCGGCTGCACCAGCGCCCCGATCACACGATTGCGCTGCCGAAAGAATCGCACCAGCTCGCGCTGAGCGAGCGTCAGCACGACCGGCCCAGCGGGCACCTTCATTGTGAGAGATTCTGTCATGGAGTCTTACATTCCGATAGCTCGGGCATCTTCATACTAGCGATGATAGTTGTTGTCCTCCAATCTGGGAACGGCCCCGATTGCTCAGTCCACGTTTCCCTTTCCGGCTCTAGACTCTAGACACGCGACGCTCGATCAGTTTTGGCACCATGCCTGGGGTCCCATGTTTGCGGTCAAAACTCAAGTGTTCTGTCCGTCGTCAATTTGATCGACGACTTGAATCGTAGCCAAATCTATAAGTCGAACGTGACAAAAGGGTCGGAGTTTAGGTCATTTTGACATCCTTTCTGTGGACAGAACTGTGTTAGGGGTTAGGAGTTGGGAGCTAAAGATAGCCTCGATGCGACGCATCGCAGGGCCCAATCGTTCGCCATAATCCATTCTAAGAATCGACCGCAGAAATTCAGCAACGATTTCTGGCCACCTGCCTAGAGTCGTGGATGAAGATTAGTGGCCGCCAAGTCGGCTTTCAGGCGAGTCTTTCACCGCCGCTAGCTCTTTTTGGCGGTCGAGCCACGTTCGATGAAATCAGCCGCAACGCTTACCAAAGAAGGATCCTCGGTCGGGTTCGAGAGGCGTTCGATAAGCAATTCTGCCAAGAGTCTCCCCATGACTTTGGGTTTACGATTCAGTGTCGTGAGCCCCGGGGACAAACAACTTGCGAAATCCAGGTCCCCGCAACCGACTACGGAGACATCTTTGGGAATCCGCACCGCCAGCTCGTCAGCCGCTCTGTAAATAAGGCGAGCCTCGTGGTCCGAGACACCGAAAACGGCGGTAGGTTTGAACGAACTAGTCAGAATATCTCGGGCGACTTTGATGCCGTTGTCGCCGGCTTTATTCAATCGCCAGCTTTTGCAGACGACGCCCGGCTTCTTTTCGAGGGCCTCCTCGAAAAACTTTCTTCGACTAACGGCCCAAGTTTGAGCTGCAATTTCACGGGTTGAGAGACAAGCAATGTGGCGATGCCCTAATTCGACCAATCGATTAGCGACAGTTTCTGCTCCGAGTCTTTCATCCGTTTCAACCATGTCCGCATTCTGACCCTTGGGGAACTTGTGCTCGATAGCGCCCATAGGGACAGCGCGTTCAGCCAGTTCGCGAAAGTGATCGCAATAGGCAACCGCGTAGGCCGGCCAGAGCAGCAGACCGTCCACCCGTCGATCCAAGAGTTCGCTAATGAGTTCAAACCCTTCGGTTTTTTGCCGTTCAAACTCGCCAGGTTTATCGCACCCATTCGGCCAGATTGTGATTGGCATATATCCCGCTTCGGCTAACGCTTCGTGAATTCCATAAAGCACGTTAACCCAAAAGGAATCGTAGGGTGGGATCATGACCCCGACTGTCTTTGTCCGCCCACTCTGCATGCTGCTGACGAGTAGATTCCTTCTCCAGCCAAGTTTCTTGGAGGCATCCAGAACTCTTTTGCGGGTTTCAGCAGCGTACCGTTGCCCTTCCCCGCGAAGGATGCGCGAGGCAGAGCTGAGCGAGACATTTGCTTCCTGAGCAACGTCTCTCAAGCGCGGGATGGTACGTTTTTTCTCGGCCATAAGATGAAGGCTCTCAGTTTCTTGTGCCTATTTGCTTATCTCGGGGGGATGAATTGGAAACGCTTCATTCACGAATGGGTCGCCATTACCTCAAGATCTATAGGCAACCCAGACGTAAATAGAGTACGAATTCTCGGCTTGAATTGACAGTTCGATTCGGGGTCGAGGACGCCCTCAGGCCTGAACCTCTGATTATAGCTGGATTTCTTGATAAATACAGTTGTACAACTAGTTGTACAACGCGGTTTTTTAGGTCATACTGAGGCTGCTGTGGACCCCCTTTTGGCTGTCTACTTGATTTAGCACTTAAAGCCATGAAAACGAAATCTCACCATCACTTCTCAATGACGAGTCGGCCCACCAAGAAGATCTCGATTCTCTTGGTTTCTCTCGCATTTGCCGCTTCTGAATTTGGGCAAGCTTTTGCTACACCGCCCTCGCCGGTGAGCGTCCATGCGAATCGCGTGATTCGTGATGACTTCTTAGGCGTCGGCGTGCAATGGAGTTCCTACCCTTGGTGGGACATTTCAGACGAAGACTGGTCAAAAGTCTTTAGCCGCGCGGAGTACATGAAGCTGCCGTTTGTTCGAGTAATGCTCGACTCCTTTTGGTACTGCAAAGGTATCGATAGCGAAGGCAAACCGATCTACGACTGGAATACATCTTACATGCGCAAGTTGTATCGACTGCTTGATTGGTGTGAGGCGAATCAGGTCAGCGTGATGATCGGCGAATGGGGATGCCCCAATGGCAGTGATCTGCGCTTGGCAGTCGACGACCCGCGCTGGGCAGCGATCGTTGCAGACTTCATGGATCACATGCTCGATCAGAAAGGCTATACCTGTCTGCATTATTACAACTTGATCAATGAACCCCACGGTTCCTGGTCGAACGTGTCGTGGGACGCGTGGAAAGCTGCAATCGGAAATCTGCATGCAGAATTTGATAAGCGAGGATTATTGCAGCGAGTACCGCTCGCTTTGCCCGATGGCGATCGGGCGTTCACGACTCGGGTGCTAGACGACGACGTTCTTCCATCGCAATGTGCCATCTACGAAGAGCACTGGTACGTCAACAACCACGAGATCGTTGAAGGACTGTTGGAACGCTATACGCGCGAGCAAATTCGCCAGATTCGTCAAAAAGACACACCAAAACACTTCTTTCTCGGCGAGATCGGAATTCTCGACGGGAAACAGAATGATCAACAGAAAAATGTATTTGAGTTTTGGTATGGAGTCTCCATGGCCGACGCTGCTATCCAGATGATGCGGGGAGGCATGTCTGGGTTCATGGCGTGGGACTTTGACGATGCGATGCATTTCACGGGCGATGGCGGCGAGTCGATGAATGCCTTGGGAGATGTCTTGCCCGCGGATGCGTATGAGCGTCGCAAGATCTGGGGGTTCTGGGACCTTGTCGGCGCCGAACATGGCAATCCTGAGGCGGAAGCCATGCGGCCGTGGTTCTATCCTTGGTCGATACTTGCGCGGGTTTTCCCACCGGGCTGCGAACTGCTCGAAGTAGATGACTCTGGAATACCCGGGGTGCGCGTCGCAGCGGCCAGGTTCGCACGCCAGGATGCTTTCGAGTTGTCTTTTGCCATCGTCAATAACTCAGACACACCCGTAACCCTGAAGCTCAATTGCAACGGGATTCAAGAAGCAACTGATTTGGTTCGCTACGACTACTTTGATGTCGACGGCGACAATCGAGTCGATAGCTGGCCGAAGTCAGTGGACCAAGAGGGCAAGGATATTTTTCCAGCTCCCACGACTCGACTTGAAGGCGTAGATCTTTCCCAAGGCGTAACCATTCGCCTCGATACAAAAGGAGTCGTAATCCTTAGTACTTTCGATGGCGGGACACCAGTTAGCCTCCAACTCACGGATTAGTTTCTCCCTAAGTAGTTAAGATTCCTAGTTAACAGCCCAACAGTATGCATCAGCTAAGCAACGTCGATTATGCTGTGATCGCGACCTATTTCGTCGTATTGATCGGGATCGGCTTTGCGCTAAGGAAAATTGCTTCCCAGAATATGGATTCGTACTTTCTGGCTGGGAACAAGCTGCCCTGGTGGATGCTGGGCGTATCTGGCATGGGATATTCTTTAGACATCGCTGGAACGATGTTGATCATCTCTCTGCTATATATGCTTGGTCCTCGCGGTCTGTTCATCGAGTTTCGGGGAGGCGTTTCTCTGGCGCTGCTCTGCCAGATGATTTGGACAGGAAAATGGCACCGTCGGTCTGGCTGTATGACCGTTGCAGAGTGGATGACATTTCGCTTTGGTCATTCCAAAGGGGCTGACTTCGCCCGCATCGCCACGGCCGTTTGTTTCATCGTTTTCGCGGCCAGTATGCTCGTCTATATGGCTAGGGGAGTGGGGCTTTTTCTCTCGCTGTTCCTGCCGTTCTCGCCTTTTGTGTGCGCCTTGGTGTTGCTCGGAATTGCCGCGTTATACACAGCCATGTCTGGACTATACGGCGTAGTTGTATCCGATCTATTCCAGTGTGGGCTGATCGTACTGGGCGTAGTTTTTGTCGTCTTTCTGGCCCTTGGCCATCTGGATGATGTTTCTCAGTTGCAAAACTTTGCAGAGAGCATTACGGGCCAGTCGCTTTGGACGACATCTTATCCGAATGTCTCCGCTAGTATGCCGCCTGGGTACGAGCAGTACGAGAGTCTACTGCTCTACACGATGTTCTTCTTAGTGCTCAACAAACTAATTATTGGTGGTTTTGGAACGGGGCATGAGCCTCAGTTTTTTGCCGCGCGCGATGAGCGAGAGTGTGGCAAACTGGCTTGCCTGTGGGCAGTCCTCATGACTTTTCGCTGGCCGATGATGATCGCCTACGCGATCCTGGGCCTCTACTTGGTGAATGACTTCTACCCTGACCAGTCGGTCTTAGAACAGGCGGCTGCCTCAATAAAAGAAACCCTCTCCCCCGGTGAATCGCAGTGGCCTGAAGTCATTGCTAACCTCAAGAATAGGCCGAAGGATTTCCCGGCAGAGCTCATTGCCAGCTTAGAAACCATGCTGGGTCCAGATTGGACTCAGAAGATTGATCTGATTGGCTATCACGGTACCGTCAATGCGGAACGGATTCTGCCCTCGGTTTTGCTTTATCGAGTGGGATCGGGGTTTCGAGGGCTCATCCTCGTTACGTTAATCTCGGCTTCGATGTCGACTTTCGACATGACGATGAACAAAGCGGCCGCGATGTTTACAAACGATATCTATCGGAAGTACGTTCGTCCCGACGCAACTCACAAGCACTTGATGAGAGTTACCTATTTGTTCTTTGCAGTGCTGTTGGTGATTGCGTTTGTCATGGCTTACCAAATCCCAAATATCAACACCATTTGGGGTTGGATTACGATGGGGTTGTGGTCAGGGATCGGCATGCCATTGTTACTCCGGTTCTATTGGTGGCGATTTAACGGAGCTGGTTTTGGCTTTGGTGTGCTAGGGGGCCTATCTGCTGCGATCGGCGTTTTGCTGTGGAATACTTTCTCTGCTGCAGAGAGTCAGCTTAGCGAGGTCGCTCAATTCCTTGTGCTGACACCGATCAGTTTCTGCTGTGCGGTTGCGGGCACCTACCTGGCTCCCGCTACGGAAGAATCTGTGTTGACGAATTTCTTCCGCAAGACGAAGCCTTTTGGATTCTGGAAACCGCTGCAATCGGTTCTATCTGCAGACGAGAGAACCGACATGCGAACAGAGCATCGCAACGACCTCATTGCCTTGCCGATAGGTTTTGTCTGGATGGTCACAATGTATCTGTTGCCCATGCAGCTTCTAATTAGAGACTACCTATCGTCCGTTGTTACGGGCACCTTATTTCTGGCCAGTTGTTGGGGTCTCTATAGATTCTGGTATTTGGCTCTGCCTCCTTCTTCTGCGACCGCTGGCAGAAGGGCTCCTGAGACAACCCTCGAAACACCCGCAGAGACGACACTTTCAACCCACTAACAACCAATCAACCCGAAACAGAAGATAACTTTACGATTGCGAGAGAATTCGATATGCAACTTACACGCTATGAGAAAAACCCAATCATCGCCCCCAACCCTGAGCATCCGTGGGAAAATCTCGTCACGACCAATCCTGGTGCGTGGTTCGATGAGAAGAACGGGAAGGTGCTATTGCTCTACCGAGCTGCTGGAGATGATGCAGAACACGTGGTTCGACTTGCGTTGGCCACTAGCGATGATGGCTACAATTTCAAACGACCCGAGGAACCTATTTTTTCGCCAAGTGTGGACGGCTTTGACGCAGGGTGTGTAGAGGACCCCAGAATCATAAAGATGGAGGACTACTTCCTCATAACCTATGCCACCCGACCGTTTCCTCCGGGTGAATACTGGTTGCATGGTCGAGCTCGATTTCAACCTCCCGTCCTGCCTGCTAATTTGCCCTACAACCTCAGGAGCAACACGACCAGCACCGGACTGATGGTCACTCGCGATTTTCGTAAGTTTATTAGAGCGGGCCGGCTGACCGACCCTACGGTAGACGACCGAGACGTGATTCTGTTTCCTGAGAAGATCGACGGGCACTATTACATGCTTCATCGGCCCATGGAATGGGTAGGGAATGGATACGGAAACCAATATCCAGCAATGTGGATCTCTCGTGGGACCGATTTACTAAAATGTACCGAAAGCCACTTGCTTGCCGTGGGCAAGTACGACTGGGAAACCAAGATTGGCGGCAATACTCCTCCGATTCGTACCGAGCACGGCTGGCTTACAATCTATCACGCTGTCGGTTCAGACAAACACTATCGACTTGGAGCGATGCTGCTCGACTTAGACGACCCAACTATCGTCCGGCACCGAACGCCTCGCTGGATTCTCCAGCCGGAGCAAGACTACGAGCTGGACGGGCCTTACCAAGGCTGCGTTTTCCCCTGCGGCAAAGTGGTCATCGACGACACACTGTTTGTCTACTATGGCGCAGCCGACAAGTACGTTGCCGTGGCCACGTGTCCGCTGGAAGAATTGCTAAACTACCTGCTCGACTGCCCGGCGTAGATGTCACAAATCAACCGGGACCAACGGGAACACAGATCTAGATTCAGCAATCTGCAGACGGCCGTTTGCAATCGAGGAGCTTCACTTCTCCGTAGGATAGCGACTTTGGTTTGAGCCATAGGTCGATGAGACCGCACGCACGTAACGCGACCTCTTTAGCTACTCTTTGAGCCTGAGGTCATTCTCTCCGCTTTAAGTAGACGTCTCGAACAGACATCTCATTCGGTCTCGGCTCGTAGTTGACTTATATATCAGTTTGATATATCCTGGCGTAGTGGCAAAAAAAAAGAAAACACAATTCGCAATTTTGGGTTTGCTGACTTGGCAGCCTATGTCGGGCTATGACATTAAGAAAGTAGTTGATGTTGGCTTGTCCCACTTTTGGAATGAGAACTATGGGCAAATCTATCCCACGCTGGACCAGCTCGTGAAAGACGGCTTAGCCACAAAAAAGTCGGAGCGCAAGAGTGGCAAACGACCAAGATTCGTGTACAAGATTTCTCGCAAGGGCACGAAGGCATTTCGCGACTGGATAAGTGAACCGACCGACCCACCCATCGTCAGGAATGAACTGCAGCTCAAGTTTTTCTTGTGTAGCAGTATGCCGATTGAGGCAAGCAAGCGATTGATCGAAGCGCATCAGTCTCAGCAGCAGGCAGCACTTGAGGAATACCGCCATTCAGAAGAACTGTTACGCAGTGCACTAAAAAGTGGAGAGAATACGGACGAACTCAATGAGATCCTTGCACTCACAGGATCAACATCCACTTCCCGAAGAAAACAACTCAACACTTTTTTTCTAACGCTCAGACAAGGCATACTGATCCTGGAAGCGAGATTGGCTTGGTGTGAAGAAGTTCTCCAATACCTAAGCGCCCAGAATTGAACACCGAAGCATTGATGAACGCGAATTGAGGTACCAAGATGCATGAACCTAAGACAGCAGCGGCGGGACTTGGTCAAGCCCTGCTTACTAGTAGGTCTCTGCAAACTAGTGAACTACTCGGCGTGCTGATCGTCGGAGCAGCTACTATTTCGTGTGGTATTGCGATCTTTGGCGACGGCACGGTCGCATCCATCGGTAGCGTTTGGGCCGCCAATCTGCTTATGTTGGCGGTCATCTATGGGGGATTGCGGTTTCGAGGACAAACCTGGAAGCACTTGGGATTGAACCTCGGTCCTCCCGACACGAAATCGATTATCAGTGCGGTGCTGAAATCTCTTCCGGTCTTTGCATTGGCGATTGTCGCATTTGCTGCCGGGGCGGTTCTGATGGCAAACCTAGTCGGCATGCCGGAATCGGCGGATATGAGCAAGTATGACTATCTGCAAGGTAATCTTGGCATGACGCTTCTTGCCCTGGCATCGGTATACATAGTGTCATCGTTTGCAGAGGAAGTCATTTATCGAGGCTTTCTGATCACACGAATACAGGAGTTGCTCGCGAGCGGAAAATTGGCAACTAGTTTCGCCGTTGTGCTTAGCTCGTTAATTTTTGGTCTAGTTCACTCTGACTGGGGTTTGACCGGAATGGTACAGGCCAGCTGCATGGGCTTCGCTTTGGGCGCGTCGTACTTGATTGTCAAACGTAATCTGTGGGTGACCATTCTCGCCCATGCCTATATGGATACCATCCTCATTCTGCAAATGTATTTTCCGCCTGGATAAGTTCAGGCCTGGTCACCAATAGCGCTCGCGGAAACTCGCAACCATAGCGTTTAGCAATGTGCGGTTCGAGACGACGGCAATCCGCATGCTACCTCTGTTCGAGCCTGCGGGCGATGTGCCCGCAGGCAGTTATTCTACATCTCACAGACTGCGTTCGGACGATGAAGCCGTTCCTGTAAGAGTCTGTCAACCTAGAAAAGAATAAAGCGGTCTCTTCTGCGGTTGCTGCGCAAGGGTAGCGATTTGCGTATTCGCCTGTTTCGTTAGTTCGTTGATGGTTTA
>Ga0315338_1000910_pt1 | contig 47990 bp, 37 predicted proteins | sample ASW8metaG_FD_204518 | JGI IMG/M metagenome (GOLD analysis project Ga0315338, IMG submission 204518) | Ammonia-oxidizing marine archaeal communities from Monterey Bay, California, United States - ASW #8 | ecosystem: Environmental > Aquatic > Marine > Coastal | place: USA: California | collected... | reverse complement strand
ACTATTCTGCCGGACATGTTGGACGAATCTGATCTCACCGCATCGCGTCGCGATTTGATCACCGCGTACGTCAGCATCGTCATGCACGAAATGGGCCCAACCCCATTGGACTCCGGTACCGCGATCACGGCGGTGGATCCCAACTCCTAACGAGCGATCAGCCTCAGCAGTCGCCCCAGCACTCACACGGGTCGCCCCAACCGCAATCACAGGGACGGTCGGTCTGGTCCGCCATCCCAAGCCGAAGTAATCCAGAACCCGCGGACTACAGCCACTTCCGCCAACGAAATACGCCCAGCATCACGGCGGCCAACGCCCCACAACTGATCAAGAACCACATGAACGCGTTCGGGCTTTCCTGCCCGGGCAGCGAGTCGTTGAAGTTCATGCCAAAGACACCGGCCAGAAACGAGAGCGGAATGAAAATCGTTGCGATGATGGTCAGGACCTTCATGACATCGTTCATTTTCTGATTGAGTTCCTGCTGGTATACGGCGAGCATTCCGCTGGTGGCTTCGCGGTAGATATCCACCGTGTCGGTGAGGTGGCGGCTGTGATCGTGCACGTCCCGCAGATAGGGGCGTGTCTCCTTGGAGATCATCGGCCACTTGCTGGTGCACAGCGCGCCGAGCAATTCTCGCATCGGCCACAACTCTCTCCGCATCACAAGCAGCGCCCGTTTGATTTCATGCACCTCATCGGCTGCCGCTTCGTCGTGATTGTCGGTGATCTTCCGGTCGAGCGTGTCGAGCCGCTCGCCCACATCCTGCAGCGGTGGAAACACGACGTCCACAATCCGATCAAGCAGGCAGTAGAAGAGGAAGTCTGGGCCGCTTTGCCGCAAGCGACTGCCCGCATCCTCAAGCCGAGTGAGCAGCGCGTGCCACAGTTCCAAATCGTATTGGTGAAACGAAATCACCTGGTGCGGGCCCACAAACATGCTCACCTGCTGACTGCGGAGGTGCCCTTCCTCTTCGTCCACCGCTCGGCTGGTCACGAACAAATACGGATGCTCAGAGAACTCGGCGTACTCGTCGACCTTGGGCCGCTGCGGAATCTGAATCAGATCCTCAAGCGCCAGTGGATGCAAGTGATACCGCTCTGCAATCAATTCAAGCAGAAATGTCGGGGGATCACCCACGACGTTGATCCAACGCACCTCCCCGCACTTCGGCCGAGACTTCGCAAAGAAGGCCCGAACATCGGTGATGTTGGTGCGTTCGATGCCATCCGGCCCGTAGTCCACACACGTGACTACCGCCGGACTGAGGGACTCTTCCGGAGGAGTGGGACGGTCAATGCCACCCGGGTGCTCCGGATAGCCAGTTGACTCCTCATACGACTCCAATTGTCCGCCGTGATCCATCGACTCGACGTCGGGCGAACTGGTGCCGTCTTCAAGAACCTCCTCAGGCTCAGGTTGTACTTCCTGATTGGTTGAAGTTGGGTCGCCCATGCCGGGATCGTACTATCCCCGGCGATGCCACCCCCAGAAGGAACCGCCCGCACTCCCGGAAGCGTCATTCGAATGCTTCTGCGTGGCCTGCTCGGCGCCGGTTTGGCGTTGCTCCTGCTCGCTGCTGTGGGTTGGTGGCTCGCTGGATTGACGCCGGCTTGGTACCACCCGGCAGATCCGCACGACGCTGCCGCCACCCAACTGGGCGAAACCGCCGAGTACCGCCTCGTCGAGGAACTCCAACGCATACGCCCTGCTGAAACGATCTGGCGGCTGCGCGTCCCGGAGGATGCGGTCAACGCGTGGCTCGCCACACGACTGCCGCAGTGGCTCTCCGGCCAAGGTGTCCAGTGGCCGGAGGACCTCGCCCCGCCCCACATTCACATCACATCGGCTGGCATTGAAGTCGCGATCAGCAACGATGACTTGGGGAGCCGCATCGGTCGATTCCGCGTGCGACCCGTGATCCGTGGTGACCAGATCACACTGGAATCGCCCACGCTTCGCATTGGCCGCTGCCCGCTGCCCCTCCCCATGATGTGGATTCAACCAAGCCTCCAGGAGTCGCTCTCCAAAGCCGACGACCTCAGGTTCCTCACGACCATGCTGCAAGGCGATGCCGTCGACGCCGCCGTGCCCCTGGTCGACCGCCGTCAGGTCCACATCCACACCATCACGCTTGAACCCGGCGCCTGTGTCATTCACGCGTCGACCTCGCTGGTCCACGAGTAAACACGTCGGAAGGCCCACGAGTCCGGGTCGGAATGCAGGACATCGGCAATCCAACATGCAGCAAGCAGCCCGCCGACCTGGTCGAGGGGCTGCTTGGAATTGATCGCATTTGAGAAATCAGGAACTCAGCTGGGCTCCTTCAACATCGCTTCATCATGCGCATCATGCAGGAAGTCGCGGTGATAGCCGTTCCACCCGGGGATGGTGCCCGGAATACCACGGGGAGCCTCCACGATGTCTTGGATTTCTGTCTCAACAACGTCACTCCCGAGCACCTCATAGGTCTCCGAGTCGTGCAGTCGGACAAAGCCGAGGATGCGAACGCGCCGCGTATAGAGCGGCGTATCGGGCAATGGTTGAAACGTCACTTCCGCGCGGCGAAGTTTGTAGTCAAAGACATGCGGAGACAAGTAGGGCTCGACATCACTCGCTCGCGTGAGGATGTCCTGGTAGCGTTCAATGGCCGGGGTGAGTTCCAGGATTTCGACCTTCGGAATGTCGCCATTCTCACCGTCTTCGGAAGCCCCCTCCAAGAGACGGATTGCCTCCCTTTGCCGCAGATGACCAACAAGCATGTCGTGGTCTGGAGTCGCGGATGGCACCAGATCAACCATCCTTTCAACATTGAATGGCAGGCGGTGATCCTGAAGCGCAATAAATCGCTGCTTGTCACGCTCGTAGACGCTGCCGCCCGACTTCAGAAAGGCCCGCACGAGCGCATCGTCAAACAGATCCAATACGTCTTGATTGTTCACATCATGCAGGTGCACCAGTGCAACGCCGACAGGATTCCCACTGCTGTTCACGGCAACGACGGAGTCGCCGCTCCACTTCTCAAGACCACGACGGAACATCAAGAACGATGACTCGGCCGGTGTCGCCGGCACCGATGATGCCACGATCGGCGGCGGCGCCGGGATTGGTTCAGGCTTGGGCTCCGGCTTCGCCTCAGTTACAGGCGGTTCCTCCACAAACACCCGAAGCAGTTGGGTCCGGTGGAATCCCAACAGGTCCGTCGTCGTCAGTTCGATCTCATACAAGCCCGGACCTGCCCATGTGTGACGCACCTGATAGCCATCAATCTTGTCGACCGGGACGTCTTGATGATTCCCGTCCCCATACGTGATGCGGCAGGCCGTCATGGGAACCTCTGCATCGTTGAAATTCCCCAATCGCATGGCGATGTCGACTGGCTCGCCTGTTGTTGCCGAGAATGTCACATTCTCAAGGGCATCATGGATTCGATCGACATCACGAGGGCGAGGCGAATTGGCCGACTCCACAACAGTCTGGGCCGCCGCCTGACTTGGCGACCAATACCCAGGCACGACAGGTGTTTGGGGCAACCCCCATGCGCCTGGACGAAGATCCATGATGGACACCGGACGCATGGACATGCCCCAGTATCCATCATCACCCAGCGCGACGACTGCGAGCGTCGCGTTGGCCACTTCGCGATCTGGCGTCCAAATCACGTCGTCACCAACACCAAGCATCCGCGTCGGCAACACAGCTCTGTCGAGAATATCCCAGTCGTACCCGGTCTTCCCTGCCAGATAGTCCTTCAACTCGGCATCAATACGACCCCGCAAGTCCATCCACCCGTGCATTCCGTAGAGCTCTGAGGATGCCGTCGTTGGCGACTGGTGCCCGGCCGGCAACTCGACCTGCCCATCACGAATGGTGGTCGGATCGAAGAGTAACCAGAATGCATGTTGGTTGGGATGGTCGCCCATGTCCTCCATGCTCAACGTCAGTTGATCTCCGGCGTAGAAGGTGTTGCTCTCGAGCGGATGTTTCGGTGTCACCTTGGTACTGAGCACCGGCGCTTGTGAAAAGTCGAATGACACGTCGGTCCGCTGTCCGTTCTTGAGTGTCACGGAACGATGCCATCGCATGGGCGAACCGCTACCGCCAGCAGCGCGGGCCGTCAGCAGTATGACCTTCCGGTCATCCAATGGACGCATGTCCTCAACGACGACGATGGGGCCTTCCTGCTTGCCTTTGGCAATCGTTCGCTGTACCTCTCCGTCGACCAGGATCTCAAGGTCCATTGGAGCCTTGGCGACTTGGATGGCCAAGAGGGTCATTCCTGCATTGTCAACGACCGCTCGGACCTCACGCATCGCTTCGTCGCCGAACGCAGGCGAGTCATCAATCTTGGCGACAAATGACTTGTCGAGATCCCTGAGAGACGTCAGGCCAAGCTGCATGAGCACCCGAGTCACGAATGGAGTCAACTCATCCGCTCGCGGTGCCACTGTCGCCAGAACACGATCGGCCCGAACCTTGGCGCGATCCAGTGATGCAAAGCCTGCCTTGCCAACGTTTTGAATTCCCGCCAATGCTGATCGTGTCACCCTGCCAAGATCGCGGACACTTTTTACGCCGATTGCCGCGCATGCCTCAACCACCTGCTGTGACAACCCCATCGTCCGAAGCGAATCGCTCGGACGGAGTCCTGACGTGACCTGCCGCGACACGGCGTAGTCCAGGTCTGCGTTGGCATCCTGCAGCACATATCGCCGAACGAGTTCCTGCTGCTTGGAAGTGATCGTGGCCATCTGACGGACGGTCGTCACGCCGGCCTTTGTCAGGGCCCCCGCGACGGTCTTGTCAAGTTCGAGATCATTCAGTCCGGCTGCGATGGGCGTCTGGGTCGGCCGAGTCGACCGCGTTACTTTGGTCTGGCCCCTGTCCCGCGGCGTTGATGCCGCGGCTGGGGGCGACTTGGCCTGTGGTGCAGTTGACTCTTGTGAAGCCGGCGGTGGTGACTGCGCTGTTGATTGACATCCCGCGAAGAGCACCGCGATCCCAGCCACGCTGGCTGCCGCACATGTATTTCGTGTTCTATTCATGACGTTCCTCGATTCTCAATCACTTCCGGAGTACCGACATCGGACACGCCAGACCCCCACAGGACCCGCTGCTCGCGCACCTGCTTTCGCAAGCCTATGCGGATTCGCCAGCCAAGTGGGGCAGCGAATCACATGACTCCGCCAGAATTGACAAGGGGTGGGCGGCGAACAGGCTGTCTGCCGTTCCTCGCTACCATGCCCGATCCTGCCGCGGAGGCGGGCCTCACTGGAGTGTCATGGCACGTTGCACCATCAATGACGTCGAATGTGAGTTTGAGGACGGCCAGTCGATTCTGGCCGTTGCCGAGGCTCATGGGATCGTAATCCCCTCGTACTGCTGGCATCCAGGGCTGTCGGTCGTGGCCAACTGCCGGATCTGCCTGGGCGAGGTCGCGGCGCCGAATCCCCGCAATGACGGGAAGTTGGAGACGATTCCGAAACTGCTGCCGACGTGTCAGACGCCGGCCACCGAAGGGCAGGTGGTCACGACGCTCAGCCCGAAGGCGGTGGCCAATCAGAACGCCGTCATGGAGATGCTGCTACTGAATCATCCGATCGACTGCGCAGTGTGCGATCAGGCGGGCGAATGTGGGCTGCAGGACTACGCGTACCGCTATGGCCGCACGGGGCGGCGGTGTGAAGAAGAACGGGTTGTGCAGCCCAAGAAGGACATCGGCCCACATGTGCTGTTGTACAGCGACCGATGCATCATGTGCACGCGGTGCGTGCGGTTCACGAGTGAAATTACCGGCACCGGCGAACTCATGATTGATGGCCGCGGTGTGACCGAGCAGATTGACGTCTTTCCCGGTCGCCCGTTGGACAATCCGCTCAGCGGCAACGTCATCGACCTGTGCCCCGTCGGCGCACTGCTGGATAAGGATTTCCTGTTTGCGCAGCGTGTGTGGTATTTGAAGTCAACGCCATCGATCGATGGACTGACCGCTTCGGGCGACAACATCCTGCTCGAGCACAATGAGGGCGAGATGTATCGCATTAAACCCCGCGAGAACGCCGCCATCAACCGCTGGTGGATCACCGATGAGTTGCGGTACGGATGGCACTTCATCAATGACGAATCCCGATGCTTGATGCCGACGATCAAGGGCACGCCAGCCTTTGAAGATCATGCGGCCGACACCGCATGGGAGACTGCCGAGGCGGCCGCAGTCGACGGCCTTCGAGCGGCCGGGCATATTGCGCTGCTCGTCAGCCCAATGCTCTCGTGCGAGGATGCCTGGCAACTGGGCACGCTTGCACGCGCGATTGACCCAATCGCCGTGCTGGCAGTCGGGCCGGTTCCATTCGACGGCCACGATCAAATCATGAAGGACGGCTTCCTGATTCGAAGCGAGAAGGCGCCCAACGCGCGCGGTGTACGCCGAGCCCTCGAGTCGCTTGGCGGCGAGGTGCTCGATGGCGACGCAGTCGAGCACGCGCTTGGCAGCGATGCGTCGATTTGTGGCTTGATCGTGACTGGCAACTACCCCAACCAGTGGATCACGCCCGAGTTGGCCGCGGCGGTCGGAGACAGTCGTTTCACACTGCTGATCGACACACTTCCAAACGCACTGACCGCCTCGTGCAACGTCTTGCTTCCGAGCGCAACCTGGATGGAGAAGGCGGGCACCTTCGAGAATGCGACGGGGTGCATGCAGTCGTTCAAGCGAGCCGTGTCGCCCAAGCGATGGTGCAAGAGCGAAGCCCAGATCGCGATGGACTTGCTGGCACGACTGCGTGGCGAGTCGCCCACAAGGTACTGCGATGCCGAGACACGGCAGGCCATGGCCGACGCCGGACTCGCGGCGATGCGGAACGATGTGCAGCACCCCTGTGAGGAAGACACGCAGGCCGAGAGCGATATGCACTTGATTGTGCTCTGAGCCCCGCAGCCACCACGGAAGGCGATCGAGCCTCACCGCCGGTGTCCTACCGTAGGGCGGTCGCGAGGGCGAGGGGGAAGGCGGCCAGGACGCCGAAGAGCATCGACATGACCCCGAAGGTGAGAAATTCGGCTTGGACAAGCGTTCCGGCTGGGGCGACGAGGCAGGCGAGGACGCCTGCGATGAAGCCGATGAATCCCATCAGCAGACTCCGCATCATGGCCCGCTCAACCGTGAAGCCTGTGGGCCAGAGCAGGGCCAGAACCGCGCACCCGACAAAGAGGGCCGAGAGCCCGGCGGCGGGAAGACCAGTGTTGATGATGTCAACAATGGCTGCAATCGCGATCGCCGCATACCAGCCGAGGCAGGCTGCCCGCCGGAGTCCGGCAAGTCGGCTTGACGCGATGCCCCGCCCCTCCGACGCCGCCGTGGTCGGCGTCTTTGACAAGGACAGATCGAATCGGGGCGTGGCCATACGGTTGGCATCGGGCCAGTTGGGAGGCCACTTTGGCAAACCTCAGCGATTGAAAGCGAGAAAACGGACGCTTGCGCTCCCCGGCGGCCATTTTTTCAGATTGCGGACACCCATCCACCGCTTTGTGGCTGCCGCTCCCGGAGTGCCTCTGGCCCAACAACTCGATCATCAGAACGCCGCATTCAACGAGGATTGCAGCGGGTTGGTGGGTGTCCGCCAATGTGGGTTTCCGTCGTTGTGGGGAGTACATCCGTGGCTCGTTGATTCTCTTGACTGCCTCGCGCAATGCCAGTAGGCTCGCTCGATCGGCTCAGGCAGAGGGGCCTGGACACCATGCAGACCGTCAAGAATCCGCTCAGGGAGCCATCGACCGTGAACCAGAGACGCTCAGGGGTGATACATACCGCGTTGCAGCACGGAATGGTTGGCCGTTGCAGCGTGGCGATGGCGGTCGCAGTGCCAGCGGTACTGCTGACAGCCCACACGTCGGTACTCGCTGGGGCAGGCGAAGACGGGGCCGGAGTGATTCAGCCCTCCGTCTTCTGGCAAGATCTCATGAACCCCAACCAAGAACATGTACCGGTCCTGCTCAAGGGCATTCAGTTGGATAACGGCCGCCAGGTTGAACTGTCTTTGGAGCCATTCAACATCATGGCCGAGGATGGACTTGCGATCATTGAGAGCAGGTATGGGGAACAGATTCTGGCAGAGGAAGATTTGGTTCACTTGTATCGCGGTACGCTTCAGAGTGACGCCGACACGCAGGTCTTTCTGGCCGCCACGGACAAGCGGATGAATGGCTTCATTCGCATCGGCGACGAGACGCACATCATTTCGTCCGGCCCGATCACGCCATGGAAAAGTGAGACGCTGTACGTCACCGCGCTCTCCGGAACGATTGATGAATGGATTGCCGAAGGCCCGTTCTGCCGGGTCGATGAAATCGAGCAACCCTTCGCACTGGCGATCCCAATTGACGAGGATCCCGCTCCGCTCCCCGCGGGCGAATGCACCGTCATCGAAATCGCCGTCGATAGCGACTGGGAATTTACCGACACGCTCTTCGATGGCGATGCTGAGGCCTCCGAGGCCTACGCCATCACGCTGACCGCTGCGGTCTCTGAAATCTACGTCGAGGACATGCAGGTTCGGCTGCAACTCAACTATGTCCGCACCTGGACGTCTAATACCGATCCCTACACCAATCCCAACAACCGACTTGACGAGTTCAAAGCGCACTGGAATGCCAACATGACCTCGGTGGACCGGGACATTGCGCACCTCCTCTCGGCACCATTCAGCGGCGGGCTCGCTTGGCTCAGCGTGCTCTGCAATCCCACTCAGGGCTATGCCGTATCGGGTTCGCTCGACGGAACATTCCCCTATCCGCTGCAGGACAACCATTGGCAGAACTGGGACCTCGTCGTCATGGCCCATGAACTCGGACACAACTTTGGATGCTGGCATACACATGACCTTGGCATCGATGGCTGCGGCGATGGCGACTGCTCGGATGCCCATCTTGGCACCATTATGAGTTACTGCCACCTCTGCCCAGGCGGCATGACCAACATCAGCCTCAGTTTCCATCCGCAGAATCGGACTCAGATGAACAACCTGTTCGACAGCACCTCCTGCGATGTCTTGGGCGACTGTACCGAGGTACCAGTCGGCGCCTGCTGCATCCAAACAGTGTGCCTTGTCGTCGCCGAAGATGTCTGTGACAACGGCGGCGGCACGTGGCTGGGCGATGGAACCAATTGTGCGGACGACCCGTGCGAGCCCGTTGAGCCCATTGGTGGATGTTGCTTCAACGAATGGGCCTGCGAAGTGATCGCCGAAAATGATTGCAGGGATGCCGACGGCACCTATCTCGGCGACGGCACCGACTGCGAGGGAGATCCGTGCGGCGAGCCAGAGCCCGCCCAACGCCTCGTGCTCTGCGAAGAGTTCACTGCCACGTGGTGCACATACTGCCCCTCCGTCGCTGAAGCTCTGTACGACCTACAACAGGATCGCCCTGACGATCTCGTTGCACTCATGGTTCACGGCGGCGATGCCTATACGACCGCGTGGGGTGACTCACGGATGTCGTTCTACGATGTGGGAGGCTACCCCACGGTGTGGTCTGATGGCTGGAACGAGATGGGTGGATCCTATGGTTCGGTTGACGCGAATTACACGCAACTCAACAACAGAGTCAACGAGTGCCTGGAACGTCCGACCGACGTATCGTTGGATATGCAGGGCGAAGCACTGACCGGATCGCAGTACCAGATCTCCGCTGAGGTCGCTGTTGATGCCGGCGGTGAGGGCAAGACAATTCGAATCCAGTTGCTCCAGTGTTACAACCAGACCAACTGGCCTGAACCCAGTGAGCTTCAGTTCAATACAGTGCGGCAGGCTGCAATCAGTTTCGACGTCACGCTTGCTGCGGGCGAGAGCCATGCGTGGACGCATACTTTCACCCTCTCTGGCGAGAGCCTCGCCACCCCCGGCGAGGTGACCTACATCTGCATTGCGCAGACCCCGAACTCATCCGGTCCGGCTCAAGTCCACAATTCAGCTCTGCATGAGCACGAGATCGTGCCCACCGGCGGATGCTGTGTCGTAGCTGACTGCTCCGTGACCACCGAAGCCAACTGCGACCAGGCCGGCGGCACCTGGCTCGGCGGAGGAACCGATTGTGATGGAGAGCCGTGCGGCACAGGCGAGCCGCTCGGAGCATGCTGCATCGATTACACCTGTTCAATCACGATCGAGCTTCAGTGCAGCGGCACGTGGCTTGGAGAAGACACGACGTGTGATGACGATCCGTGCGCCCCCGTCGGTGCCTGCTGTGTCGGCGATGTCTGTTCGATCACGAAATTGGATGATTGCGAAGGCACCTGGCATGGAGCCGAAACCAACTGTGATCAAAACCCATGCATCGATCCCGATCCATCCGGCGCTTGCTGTCATGGGTCCGATTGCTCGCTCACTACTGAAGCGGGCTGCAGTGGCTACTGGCAGGGAGAAGGAACTGATTGCACAGTCAATCCGTGTGAGGCCTACCTGCTTGTCCCAGATGAGTACGGCAGCATTCAGGAGGCCATCTCCGCCGCGGTCAACGGCGATGTGGTCCTGGTCTCGCCCGGCACATATACAGCGATGGGGCCGGAAGTTGTCAATCCAAGTGGCCTGCTCATTGAAATCCGCTCGAGCGAAGGACCTGAAGTCACGATCCTCGATGGACAGGGGCTTCACCCGGTCGTCGTGTGCACTCAACAGGAAACTGAGGACACCAGAATTACTGGATTCACGATCACAGGCGGGGCTTCCAGTTGGGGCGCGGGCATTTTCTGTCGATACAGTATGCCCACCTTCACCAATTGCATCATCACCGCGAACACGGCGTCCGAGCGAGGTGGCGGTGCCTACCTCCATCGAGCAGACCCGACCTTCACCGGCTGCACCTGGACTTTGAACAACTCTGACACCGGCGCTGGCCTCTACAGTGCGATCAGCAGTCCTGTCCTCAATGGTTGCTCTTTCGAGAGCAACTCCGCGTTCATCAACGGCGGCGCCATCCACTCGGTACTGGGTGGGCTGGCGATTGCAGACTCGGACCTGTGTCACAACCTACCGAACCACATCACCGGCGACTGGACCGATGCCGGTGGCAACTCGATACTCGACGAGTGCGAGGTGTGCGGCGGCGACATCGGCATCGTCGATGGCGTGGTCGATCAACTGGATATCCAGGCGCTCATCGAGTTGTGGGGAACCGACGACGAGGCTGCCGACATCGATGGCGATGGGGGCGTTGGAATCTCCGATCTCCTCATCTTGCTCGTGTCCTGGGGGCCGTGCTGATTCTGCGAAGTTGATCAGTGCCGCGCCAAGCGGCCACCCGGTCGACCGCTCAACTGCTTCCCTGCTCAACACGCCCCCGCACCAACTCAGCCACCGTCCCAGCCGGCTTTCCAGTCAACGCGGCATGTCGGGGGCACTCCATCAGACGTGCGGGCCGAGTTGTTCCATCAGAACAGCCATCCGAGTCGCTACGCCACCGGCCACTTGCTGCAGAATGAGGCTACGCGGTCCATCGGCTACGTCGGGATCGATCTCAAGTCCACGATTGACAGGGCCCGGGTGCATCACCACCGCGTGCGACGGAAGCCGCGCCGCTCGCCCCTCGCTCAGCCCGAATTGCGCCGCGTAGTCGCCGGTGATGGCGCTGCCTCGCTCGAACTGAACCCGAAGCATCATGGCCACGTCAAGCGTTGGAACAACTTCATCAAAGTCGTGGCACACGCTGATCTGGCCTCGATCGTCGCAATCAAGACCGTCGGTCAAGGCCTCAAATGACTCAGGCACCATCCCCGGTGGGCCGACCATCACGACGTGGGCGCCGAGGCAGGTCAACGCGTATGCCGCAGAGCGTGCCACGCGACTGCTACCGATGTCGCCGACGATGCCAACGGTGCGCTCGCGGAGATCCATCGTGTCGAATGCCCGAGTGACCGCGAGCGCATCGAGCAGACCCTGTGTCGGATGCTCGCAGATTCCATCGCCGGCATTGATGACCGGCGTCGAGACGTGCTTGGCAATGAGATGCGCTCCGCCACTGGCTGAACACCGAACAACGATCGCATCGACTCCCATCGCCGCCACGTTGCGGGCCGTGTCAATGAGTGTCTCGCCCTTGCTGGAACTGCTTGTCGAGCCCAGTAGATCCACGGTGCTCGCCCCAAGCCGACGCGCCGCCACCGTGAAGGAGACGCGGGTGCGAGTACTGTTTTCGAGAAAGAGGTTGGCGATGATGCAGCTGGACAGCAGGTCGTGCCCAGCTGCTTCGCCGGCCACGACCGGAAGAAAGCTTGTCGCTGACTCCAACAGACCGATCAAGCGGTCGCGAGACATGTTCCGCAGGCCGAGAAGGTGTTTCGTGGAAGTGGTGGTGGACATGGCATCGCCATGGTACCGGACAGGGCCCGATCTCCTCGTTCGCGTGGCGGGGCGGAGGTATTGGCTAGGTAAAGTTCGCCAACATGATCAGCAGATCATCCACGCCAACAAGGCCGTCGTCGTTGATGTCGGCATCGCAGCCGCTGCATGGCCCCCAGACACTCAGGAGGATCAGCAGATCATCGACGCCAACCGTGCCGTCGCCATCGAGGTCGCCGGGAATGTCTGCCACAGGGTCAAGGGCGATGGTGGTCGAGTCCATGATGACCGGAGCCGACTTTCCGCGGGCGACCCATGCGTCGTAGGCAATCTGCCCGCGATCGTCGGTGACGTTGGCGTCCCGGAGAAACTCCATCATCTCGCGGGTGGTCGTCTGGAAGTACAAGGTCACGACGGCCTGCTCGGCGTCCGCCGGGATCGAGAACGCGGTATCGGACCAGTGTTGCTCGTCGTCATAGATCACACCGACAGGAGCCGCGCGAATCGCGTCGAACCCCGCATTGGTGAAGCCGACCGGCGGAATGCGATTGTCGCTCAGGACCTCGTTGCACAGCACTAGATGGAAGGAAGGGCCGGCATCCACGCCGGTTTCGTCAGCGACCGACTGCGAGACGCCCAGTTTGCACTGCCAGACCTGCGTGCTCGCCTCGTCAAGGGTCGCCGTCGACCAGTCATAACTGCCGAGTTCCTCAATCGCCGCGCCGTTCTCGTCCAGATACTGCACATTCAGCCACATGCGACGTCCCTCGGGCATGCCGGTGGGCAACTTGTGCCCCGACCAGTTGGTGACGCGGATGTCAAGCTGCGATCCATTTTGGTTGACATCCATATCGCTCGCGGCGGCAAGCATGTCGGCCGTTCGCTGCATGGACATGTTGACCGCGTCTTCACTGAGCCCGGTGTAGTAGGGGTCGTACAAGTCATGCACGGCACCGATCACCCACGTGTTGCCGCCACTGAATGAGTGCACATCAAGGTCGTCACGGGTGCCGACCTCCGGGTTGTACCAGAACGCGCAGTTGGCCCCATGGGTCTTGGGCATGTGGCAATCCTGACACGACTTCATCACGCCATTCGGATGCGCGTCTCCGCCGAAGCGGCCATCTGGAAATGCCACGCCCGAATCTGCGAATCTGCTATTGAGCCACTCGCTGTAGGTCCGCTGCTCTGGAAACATGTCATAGACATTCTGCGTCGGGTGCGCTGCATCCAATGTATTGAGCTCAAAGGCCTGGATTCCATCATTCCAAGTGAACACCGGATTGGCAAGGTCATGGCACGAAGCGCACATCGAGGACTCGGAGTGAAATGGTGAGACGAGAATCTGAGAAGACCCGTGCATGTTGAGCGTGATGTCGTCGAGCGGTCCGCGACGAGAATCGATCGGATCAAAGATGAAGCGGCCGTTGCCGGGATGCGCAGGATCTGGATAGGTTCCAGCATTCACAAGTTCCTGCAGAATGCTGGCGTCCTCCACCGGATTCTCGGCTGACAACACCGGATCGACCATGCGATGGCAGAAATTGCAGGACACACCATCGGTGTCGTCCGGCACCCACAAGTCATCGATGTTGCCCGTCGTGCTGCGACCACTTCCCCAACCCATCGGGGCGTGGCAGCGAATGCAGTACTCGCCGGCCCCGGCGGCATCCTGATTGGCAATGGTCACCGCGGCCTGCCAGACCGGATCACGGACCGACTGGGCCATCATGCTGAGCGACCAATTGTCATACGGGGCCGTCATCACGTCTGGATTGTCATCATCCTCAAACTGGTGACAACCCGTACATGTGAAAATCGATACTTCGAAGGCCTGCATCCCGTCAGGCAAGGGCTGGGTGCCCGGCTGGAAAAAGTCTTCGTGGGTGGTCGGAACCTGTACTTGCTCAGCCAATGCCGCCACGGCGAATGACAGCACAACGCCAAACGCCAAGCTCTGAAGCGGATTCATCAAATGGCCCATTCCTCAGCTGTCTCTCCGACCAGTACCAACTTGTGATCGGTTACCGCAAGCACCGACTTCAACAGTACTCCCCTTCAGAGGTTCGTCAATGCACACCCCGCGGATCCCTTGGGAATGACTACACTCAGTCCCACATGATCGTCCATCGTCTCCTCGTCGTCGCACTCTTGGCCGTTTCAGGGGCCACAAGTGGCTGTTCCGGGGTTCAGGGGCCGGAATTGCTCACCATCGAGCCGCAACGCTATGAAGAGGCATTTTCAACTGCGGTTGCCCTCGTCCGCGACCGCGGGTGGGAGCCCGAACTCATGGATCGCCGCAGCGGCGTCATCGAGTCCGGGCCAACCCAGAGTGGCTCGCTGGTCGACCCATGGCGGTTGAACACCATGGACATGTCGACACTGGTCGAAAACACCCTCTCAAAGACCAGAACGCGGATTCGAGTAGAATTTCGCCCCGCCAGCACCGCGGGACTGGCACACTCAGATCGCACCAACCCACGCCGGCCCGCCTATCTGGGCGATCCGAATGCCCTCGACCTGACTGAGATCGCCGAGCCACTGGATCTGCGTGTGTGGGTCTACGTCGAGCATGGTCACACCCCAAATGTCATGCGGAGCACTTGGTCGCCCAGCCTCCGAACCACGCCGCGGCGAGCCGGCTACAACCGGACCTGGGAGCAGCCCCCATCCGGCGTCCTGTGGATTCCCACCAGTCGCGACCGCAACGCCGAGCGACGGCTGCTCAGCGCCATCGAAGCCGCCCTTCAGACCGACCAACCCGCCCAAACCAACCCGCCCACGTCGGCCGGCTGACTTCCCCCCTTGGACCAGATGACGGCCGCTTGCATGCTGGCCGCATGGTGGTAGCCTGAGGCGTTGGAAACCCCGCGGAACCCCCCTCGAGAGAGACCTGTCCATGCGATGGCCACTCGCCGCAGCCGCGGCCCTATCACTGAGCACCGCCGCCACGGCCGACTACCGCGATTGGTGCGGCTGGAGCGAATTGGTCGATCGGATCGGGCTCGAGCACGTGCCGACCGGCGCCGACGTCATCGTCGGCCAAGTCGAGGCCCCCGACGGCAATGGGTATTACATCCCGGACAGTTCCGACCCGGACTTTGACGGCAAGTACCTCATCCGCCGCTCGGGTGGATCGGCCAGCCCCTCCTCGCATGCCACCATGGTCGCCAGAAAGTACTACGGGCTCAGCGGCTCGCTGGCGCCGGGCGTCTGGTTCATCAACTGCTACGAAACAAACAACTGGGTCCAAGGCGGCTATCTGCACGTCGGTGGTGGGGCGGGTACGCCACCAGATCCGCCCATGGGCGCCCAGAAGATCTGGAGTCACTCATGGGTCGGATCCTTCGGATCGGCCAATGCCGACCACGACGCCCTGCGACGCGTCGACTGGATGATCCAGCGTGATGATGTCGTCGTCACCGTGGGCCTCAACAATGGCACACAGCAGCAGCCCCTGCTCAGTTATGGCTACAACAGCATCGCCGTGGGCCGCCGCGATGGCGACCATGCCTCGGGTGATGTGCCCGCCCCGTACGAGGGCGCCGGCCGCATGAAACCCGACATCACCGGGCCGCTCTTCACGACCAGCGAGGCCACACCCGCCATTGCTGCAGCCGCGGCCATGTTTGTCGAAATGGTTCGCAACGAACCGGCACTCCCCACCGAAGGCGAAGCCTCCGAGACCATCAAAGCCCTGCTCATGGCATCGGCCACGCACGCGGGCCCCAGCGACTCGGGCCTCGGCTGGACCAACAACGCACCTGAAAGCGGACCCGATCGAGGACGCACCGAGCGACCTCTGGACGAACTGGTCGGAGCAGGACACCTCGATGTCAATCGAGCCCACCTGATTCTCGCAGGTGGACAGACACTTGGCGGCCACTCAGTCGAAACCGCGCCGGCGGCCACCCAGCACGGCTGGTCCTTCGACACCGTGGCCGGCGGCGAGCAACGCACGCTGCGATTCACCATGCCGGACGGCGCCAATGAGTTCTCGGTGCTCGCTACCTGGAATCGCGATGTCGCAGACACCTTTGGCGGATTCACACTTGCCGACATCAACCTCGAACTGCTGCGCCTTGAGTCCGGCACGCCAGTGCCGCTCGTCGGAAACGAAACGGTCTGGCTGGAAGGAAATGTCGCCAGCGAGAGCACCATCGACAACGTCGAGCACCTGTACGTGCTGGGGCTGGAACAGGGCGACTACATTCTGCAGCTCAGCTGCGTCACCGGCGATCCGACCGATGTCGCCATCGCCTGGTACGCAAGCGATGTGGTCGAGGGCCTCTTTGGCGATCTCAACGGCGACGGCCAGGTCGGCGTAGACGACCTCCTGCAACTCCTTGCTGCTTGGGGCGATTGCCCAGACTGCCCGGAAGACCTCAATGATGACGGCTTCGTCGGCGTGGACGATCTGCTTGCCATGCTCGGAGTGTGGCCATGATGCCGCGCGTCTTCGTCATGATCATCATGGCAAGCGTGGTGTCATCCACGCAGGCCGACTACCGAGACTTGTGCGGATGGACCGATCTGGTGGACCGCATCGGCGCCGAAGAAGTCCCCACCGGAGCATCGGTCATCCTTGGCCAGGTTGAGGCCGCCGACGGGAGCGGCTTCTATGTGTCCTTCGACTCCGGCGCCGATCCGGCGGACCCGGACTTCGAGGGCAAGTTTGTTGCTCGACGATCTGGCGGAACAAGTACCCCATCGAGTCACGCAACGATGGTCGGCAGAAAGTGTTACGGACTTACTCAGGGGCTTGCGCCCGGCATCGACTTCATCAATGCCTGGCACGTCAATAATTGGAAAGACAGTGGCTACATGAATGCCGGGCAAGGGGCGAGCACGCCGCCGGACGATGCCGTGGGTGATCAGAAAATCTGGAACCATGCCTGGGTCGGCTCGACCGGCAATACGTCGGCCGATCAGGATCTGCTACGGCGGATGGATTGGGTCGTGTCCCGCGACGATGTCATCGTGGTGGCCGGCCTCAACAACGGAAGCCAACAACAGCCGCTGCTGAGCTACGGATTCAACATCATCGCAGTCGGACGGCGCGACGGCGATCATGCCGCTGGCACCGTCCCGTCAGGCTGGGACGGCGTAGGCCGGCAGCGACCAGACATCACCGGACCACTCAATACAACGAGCGAAGCAATCGCCACCGTCTCGGCCGCCTCCGCCATGCTCGTACAACAGGTGCGGGATTCCAGTTCGCTTCCGGCCGAAGCGGAGTCGCCCGAGGTCATCAAGGCGATTCTCATGGCCGCTGCCATCCACGAGGGCGCCAACGGGCAAGCCTGGACCAACGGCGCATCACAGAGCGGGAGTGACCGGGGCATCACCGATCAACCACTCGATGCCACCGTTGGCGCCGGACATCTTGACGTGAACCATGCGCACCTGCTGATGGCTTCGGGACAGCAGGCGGGGGCCGCCTCCGGCGAAGCCCCGGCGGCGCGGGCCGGCTGGTCGCTTGAGACCATCTCGCCCGGCGAGCAACGCAGTTGGCTCTTTGAGTCGGCTGGCATCACCTCCGAGTTTTCTGCGCTTGTCACCTGGAACCGAACCATCGCAAACAACTTCGCCAGTTTCAGCCTTGCAGATTTCAATCTGGAACTGCTTCGGCTGACTCCAGAGGGAATTACAGCCCTGACAGGAAGCCGCGGCGTGGACTGTTTCGATGCCGGTGCCGTTGCCAGTCGCAGCACCGTTGACAACGTCGAACATCTCCATGTCACAGGCATGCAACCTGGCCGATACGTCCTGAGACTCACTCGCCCGGACGGCGATGCGGGCGGCAACGACATTCGAGCCGGGATCGCGTGGATCGGCACCGAGCCGGTCATCGACAGTGACGTGGACGGCGATGCGTCGATCGGCGTACTCGACCTGCTCATCATGCTGCGTCAGTGGGGCACGTGTGATCTCTGCGACGGTGACGTCGACGGTTCCGGAAGCATCGATGCTATTGACCTTCAGTATCTGATCGACGCGTGGCTCGGCCTCTGAGAGTCCTGAGCACTTCAAACGCACGCGCTCGCACAGACCGACCGCCACGACTCGAAGAATGAGTCCGCTACCATCCGCGGCATGCGCCGTGCTCGATTTGGGTCCTATCTGCTGCTTGCCCTGGTGCTACTGGGCTTTGCGCTTTTTCTGATCTACCCGATCTGGTTGACCGTGGCAGTCGGGTTCGAGGGCAAGGACGGCGGCTTCACACTGCACCACGTGCTCACAGTGCTGCAGGACCCCTCCACCCGCATCGGCCTGATCAATGCGCTGGGGATTGCCGTCTTTACGACAACCGCGGCGCTCCTCATTTCGATTCCACTGGCGTTGGTGTCGGTCAAGTGCGACTTCCCGGGCAAGGCCGCATTCAATGCCGTCATTCTGGTGCCGCTGATCCTTCCGCCCTTCGTCGGGGCCATCGGTCTGCATCACCTGCTCGGGCGGCACGGCGCGATCAGCGAGATTCTCATCTGGCTCGGCCTGACCGATCGAGGCGTTGACTTCATCGGCCAAGGGGGGTTCTGGGCCATTGTGTTGATCGAGGCGCTCCACCTCTATCCCATCATCTACCTCAACGCCGCGGCGGCGCTGGCCAACCTCGACCCTGCACTGGAGGAAGCCGCGTCCGGACTGGGCGCCTCGGCTTGGCGGCGACTGCGACAAATCGTGCTGCCGCTGATCCGACCCGGCCTCTTCGCCGGCGGCACCATCGTCTTCATCTGGTCGTTCACCGAACTGGGCACGCCGTTGATGTTCGACTACCAGCAGGTCACGCCGGTTCAGATCTTCAACGGCATCAAGGAAATGGAGGGCTCGACCCAGCCTTATGCGCTGACTGCCGTCCTGCTGATCGTCGCGGCGGGCACCTATCTCATCGGAAAGGTCCTACTCGGCGGCCGAGCAAGCACGATGTATGCCAAGGCGTCGATCCGCTCGGTGCCCCGAAAACTCGGTGCGCTCGGCAGCGCCGCCGCCATCGCCCTGTTCGCCGGCGTCACGTTCGCCGCGATGCTTCCGCACATCAGCGTGGTGCTCGCCTCACTCTCAGTCGAAGGTGCGTGGTATGACAGCGTCGTGCCCACACAGTGGACCATGCACAACTTCGACACCGCCCTGTCGCATCAGATGGCAAGCGGTTCGATCCGAAACTCTCTGGCGTACTCCTCCATCGCGATCGGCATCGATCTCATTGTGGGGCTGGCGATCGGGTACCTGATCGTCCGCGTCAAGGTCCGCGGCCGCGGGCTTGTCGATGCGCTTGCGATGATGCCGCTGGCCGTGCCGGGATTGGTGATGGCCTTTGGATATGTCGCGATGACGCTTCGGTGGCCATTCGGCAAGGATGATCCGCTGGAAGGCTTCATCAGCGTCGTGGGGGCCAATCCGAATCCGATGCTGCTGCTGGTCATCGCCTATGCAGTGCGAAGGCTGCCGTATATCGTCCGAGCCACCGTCGCCGGTCTGGAACAGACCAGCGGCGAACTCGAAGAGGCGGCGCTGAATCTCGGCGCCTCCCGCGTACGAGCCATTCGAACCGTGGTGGTGCCACTCATTACCGCAAACCTGATCGCCGGCGGCCTGCTCGCCTTCTCGTTCGCCATGCTTGAGGTCAGCGACTCACTCATCCTCGCACAGCGTGAGTCGGACTATCCGATCACCAAGGCCATCTACGTTCTCTTCGAGCGACTCGGCGACGGACCCGGCATCGCTAGCGCCATGGGTGTGTGGGCCATGGCCCTGCTGGCCGTCACCCTCGTCGGTGCCTCGGTTCTGATGGGCCGAAAGATGGGAGCGATCTTCCGGGTGTGAGAACCATCGAGAGCGGCTAGGCCCCGTGCTGGTACCTGCCCCCTTTATACTTCCCGGTTCCATGCCGTACACCCTCACACCTGCGACCCCCTGGGACGTCGATGCCGACGACGTCGACTACCTGCGTGATCGGTCGGAGGCCGGGGATCGGTGGGTGCTCAACTTCGGGCCACAGCACCCGGCAACGCACACGACCCTGCGGGTCGTACTGGAACTCGATGGCGAGCGCGTCGTCCGTGTGACGCCCCACATCGGCTATCTGCACAGCGGTTTCGAGAAGCTGGGTGAGCACCAGACCTGGAACCAGTACGTCTGCATCGCGAGCCGCATGGACTACGTCGGCCCGATCTGCAACGACATCATCTGGCACAACGCGGTTGAGAAACTCTTCGGCGTTCAACTCACGCCGCGATGCACGGTGCTGCGAACCATCCTCATGGAACTCGGCCGCATTCAAGGGCACCTGCTCTGCGTCGGCGCTGCAGCACTCGACCTCGGCGCCTTCACCGGCTTCCTCTATGGATTCAATGAACGAGAGTTCATCTACGACATCATCGACTTCTTGACCGGCCAGCGATTCCACCCGGACTACACCCGCGTCGGCGGCGTCGCCCATGACATCCCGGATGAGGGCATCTTCAAGAAGATGATCCACAACTTCATCGACATCCGCTTGCCCAAAGCCATCACCGACATTGAGACTCTGCTCAACCGAAACCGCATCTTCATCGATCGGGTGAAGGGTGTCGGGATCTTGACCGCCGAGGAAGCCACAAACTGGTCCCTCACCGGCCCCCTGGCGCGCGCCTCCGGCGTCGCACACGACCTTCGCAAGGATGAACCGAACCTCTGTTATGCGGACAATTGGGACGGCGATGGGGCCGATGCGGTGCAATTCGATGTTCCTGTCGCCCATGACGGCGACTGCCTCTGCCGATATCTAGTGCGGCTCGAAGAAATCAAGCAGTCCGCCCGCATCATCGGCCAGTTGATCGATCGGATTCCAGCGGGCCCGATCAACGCGGACCCAGAGGGCAAGGCTGTGCTGCCAGCGAAGCCCGACGTGTACGGCTCGATCGAGGGCACCATTCAGCACTTTGAGTTGATCATGTCCAATCGTGGCTTCGAAGCCCCGGTCGGCGAACTCTATGCGGCCATGGAAGCGCCCAACGGCGAGTATGGTTTCTTCGTCATAGCCGACGGCGGGCCAAACCCCTGGCGTGTCGGTGTACGAGCACCGTCCTTCATGAACTATCAGACGTTCGCCCGCATGCTCGAAGGCCATCAATTGGCCGACTTCGTCGCCATCCTGGGTTCGATCAATGTCATTGCGGCCGAGTTGGATCGCTAGGAGGCACGCCGATGGCATGGACTGTCAAACCATCTGGGACCATTGAGATCCCGCGGCGCAGCGAGCCATACCTGAGCGACGACATGCTCACCGGTTATCGCGCCGAGATCCTGCCCAAGTACGAAACCCTCCACGGCGCGCTCATGCCGATCCTCCATGACGTACAGCGCCTGCATGGCTGGATTCCCGAACAGGCCATGGAGGAAATCGCCGCCTTCCTTGAACTCGATCCATCGCAAGTGCTTGATACGGTGACCTTCTACGAGGAATACCACACGCATCCGGTCGGCAAGCACGTCATCGCCATTTGCCAGTCTGTGGCCTGCGAGGCCTGTGGACACCAGGCCATCATCGATCACATTCGCAACAGACTCAATATTGAACCGCATGAGACGACCGAGGACGGCACATTTACGCTGCTTGCCTTGGAGTGCCTCGGCTCCTGCGACACCGCCCCCTGCGCGCTGGTCGACGACGACCGGCATGATGATCTCACAATCTCGGCAATCGACCAGGTTATCGATCGGCTGTCGACGTGATGGCGAGTAACAAGAAACCCTTGATGCGCTGCCTTGGTGAGTTTGCCGGACACATCATCAAGGGCATCCGCACACCCGCTGCGGAAACACGACAGGAAGTGTCCCGCTCCGTCGAGGAACGCACCGAGAACGGCGTCACGCTGCGCCGCACCACCGTCGACGAAATCGAACTGCCCGCCACGAGGAATGACGACGATGTTTCTGACTGAACCAGTCCTGACCAAACGCATTCCAACCTGGCCGTGGGCAGACCCAGCCGACCGCGTCTGCATCACCGGCCCGCAGTACGTGAAGACCGGCGGGTATGAAGCCCTCAGGCAAGCCATCACGATGGATCCGAGCGATGTCGTTCAGTCTGTCAAGGACGCGCAACTCCGCGGCCGCGGCGGCGCTGGGTTCCCGTGTGGTGTCAAGTGGGGATTTCTGCCCGAGCCCGATGGTGGGCGAAGATATATGGCGGTCAATTGCGACGAGGCCGAGCCGGGCACCTTCAAAGACCGTCTTCTGGTCGATTTCGATCCACACATGGTGCTCGAAGGCATTGCCATTGCCTGCTGGGCGTGCCGGTTGGACACGGCCTACTTCTTCCTGCGCGGCGAATACCGACACCAGGTCGGGACCATGCAGAGAGCCATCGAAGAGGCCTATGAGTTGGGCGTCTTTGGGCCCGGCGGCCTGCTCAATGGCGCCGTCGACTTCTCCGTCGAATGCCATCTGCATCGCAGCGCAGGCGCCTATATCTGTGGCGAAGAAACCGCAATGCTCGAAGCGATCGAGGGCAAGCGAGGATGGCCACGCATCAAGCCGCCGTTTCCGGCAGTCGAGGGACTCTTCGGTCGACCAACCATCGTCAACAACGTCGAAACACTGGCGGCCGTACCGGACATCATCCAACGCGGCGCTGACTGGTACACCAGCATCGGTGTCGAGTCGACCATCGGCCAACCCGCCTCCTACGGAACTAAGTTGGTCGGCATGTCGGGACATGTCAACCGAACAGGTGTGTATGAGGTCGGTCTTGGTGCTCGGATTCAAGACATCGTCGAGAGTGATGACTACTGCCGCGGCATGAAAGGCGGCCGCGCGTACAAAGCATCGGTTCCGGGCGGTGTGAGCATGGGCGTGTTGGACGGCAACGAATTTGGAGCGGAACTCGACTTCGATATTGGTCGCAAATACGGCATCATGGGTCTCGGCACCGCGTGCCCGATCATGTTTGATGAGGGCACGGACATGGTGATGGTGGCCCGGAACATCGCGCGCTTCTTCAAGAATGAATCCTGCGGGCAATGCACGCCCTGCCGTGACGGCTCCCAGTGGGTCTACCAATTGCTGCTCAAGATCGAACGCGGTGAGGCTCGGGCGAGTGACCTCGATCTGTTGACCGAGGTCGCCGGCTCGATGGGCAGCATTCCTGGCACCACCATCTGCGGACTCGCCGATGGAACCAATTGGGCCACACGCACCATCGTTGAGAAATTTCGCTCGGAGTTCGAGGCCAGAATCCGCCCTACGGCCGCTGTTGCCGCCATCGGAGCTGCATCCTGACCTTTCCGGTGGCCCAATCCCCTGCCGCACTGTAGGCTGGTCCGCGAATTCAAGGCTCTATCGAGGAGAAGCGCGAAGCCCATTCCGCGGCAACGCACGGAACACACCGATGAATACCCCCTGCAGTCTGCAGCCTCCCCGTGGCTGCGACGATCAAGACGAGCCCGGCTCGTCGGCCGAGGGCGACGTCCCCCCTGAACGGACGCTTCGCCCCACACCAGAACCAACCGGGTTGACGATCTGCTCGAATCTCATCGACCAGCAGCGGATCGCTGCGCTGAGCCTGCACATTGAGCACCTCCTGCCGCTGCTGCCACGCTCGGTCACACGGATCGCCATCGACGTCATCGACGACTCAACGATGGCCGCCATGCACGCGAAGTGGCATGGCATCGATACCAGCACCGATGTCATCACCTTTGAGGCTTCACCGGATGGCCCGATCGATGTGGACATCGCTGTGTGCCTCGATGAGGCCGTTCGTGCCGCCAGTCGCCACGGCCATGCTGCCGACAATGAGTTGCTGTTGTACATCGTGCATGGCCTGTTGCACTGCTGCGGGTTCAATGACCACGACGAGCAAGGGTCGGCTGCCATGCATGTCGAAGAAGATCGGCTACTCGCCGCCATCGGACACGATCGGGTCTATGCCCCGCGAGGCAACACATCATGATGACCTTCTTTGCCCTGGTGGCCTTGTGCTTTGCGTCGTGGCTGGCCGCACTTGAGCGAGCCCTCCGCAATGGACCTCGATCTGAACTGGCCGAGCACCTCAACAGGACTGGCCGGGAGTCGCTCCGTGTCCACATGGACGACCGCCTTGATGGCGCGGCTGATGCCATCTCCCTCGCGGCTCGCTGCATGCAGGTGTTGTTCCTGGCAATCTGGGTCGCGGCGTTGGCAGGATGGAGCCCCGCTGACACCACCGACTGGGGCGGCCAACTGCTGACCGCGGGAATCACCGCAGCCCTGCTGCTCTGGCTGGCAGGTTCCATCGTCGCGCCCGCCATCGCACGCTGGGCCGGTGGGAGTCTGCTTTGCGGATGCCTCTGGATCATTCGCGTGGCGGCCGCATTGTCGCCGCTGGTTGCCTGGGTATCGGCCTTTGTCAACGAAGTCATCAAGCGACTCAGCGGCACAGCGATGAACGGCAATGGACGAACGAGCGAGGCCGAGGCGGATGTGCTCCGGAGCATCGAAGCCAAGCATCGCGAGGGTGAACTGGCCGAAGGTGCCAAGGCGCTGATTGAAAATGTCTTCGACTTCACAACGACCGACGTCGGTGAAGTCATGACACCACGAATCGACATTGAGGGCATCGAAATGACTGATGACCTCGGCACCATTCGGGCCTTCATCCTCAGCGCCGGTCACTCCCGGATTCCGGTCTTCGAAGAAGACCTTGATCACATCGCCGGCATTCTCTATGTCAAGGACCTCATCCCCTTCCTTGGTGAGGATGCGTCCGACTTTCGACTGCGGCTGCTTCTTCGCCGGCCAATCGTCATCCCGGAAACCAAGCCGGTCGCCGATCTGCTCGCAGACTTCCAGCAGGCTGAAGTGCACATGGCCATCGTCGTGGATGAATACGGCGGCACGGCAGGACTCGCCACAATTGAAGATGTGCTCGAAGAGATTGTCGGGGAAATCTATGATGAGCACGAGGGCGACGACGATGAGGACGAGCCCGTCTTGCAGGAAATTGCCGAACACGTGTGGGAAGTCGATGGACGATTCCACATCGATGACTTCAATGAGATCATCAACTCAAGTCTGCCGGAGGACGATGAGTACGACACGATCGGCGGCTGGTTTACCGCCCGAATCGGCCATGTGCCCGCCGCTGGTGAGTCCTGGACCGAAGAAGGCCTCGACTTCACGATCCTTGAAGCCGAGCCGACCCGCGTGATTAAGCTCAGTGTCCATCGGACAGCCTGAGAGTATCCTGCGCATCGGAATGACTGCACCACACTGTGAACTCCGCGCCGCGACCGATGAATACCTGCGGAACGCCGCCGACATCCGACTTGGCGGCGGCGAACGTGGCATTGCCCGGCAACACCGGCACGGCCGCCTGACGGCCCGCGAACGGATCGACTGCCTGATCGACCCGGGCGGCCGCAACTTCGAGTGCGGACTGTTCGCCGCATGGGGGATGTATGAAGCCTACGGCGGCGCCCCAGGTGCCGGCGTCGTGACCACGATCGCGCCGGTCGGAGGCAGGCTCTGCATGATCATCGCGAATGACGCAACTGTGAAAGCGGGCGCCTTCTTCCCGATGACCTGCAAGAAGATCATTCGCGCCCAGACCATTGCGCACCGCGCCAGGCTCCCACTCATCTACTTGGTCGACTCCGCCGGCGTCTTTCTTCCGCTGCAAGAGGATGTCTTCCCCGACACCGATGACTTTGGCCGCATTTTCCGAAACAACGCTGTTCTCTCGGCGGCAGGCATCCCCCAGATCGCCGCCATAATGGGGAATTGTGTCGCGGGTGGCGGCTACTTGCCCGTCCTCTCCGATGTGATCCTGATGACCGAGGGCAGCGGTCTCTATCTGGCAGGACCGGCGCTGGTCAAGGCCGCTATCGGCCAGGAGGTCGACAGCGAAGAACTCGGGGGCGCCCAGATGCACGCCGCCATCTCGGGCACGGTCGACTTCCGTGAGCCAGATGACGAGTCCTGTCTGAAACGCCTGCGAGACCTCATGCTCACCGACATGAAGTCGCCGCCCATGCAGGATGCGCCCATCGAAGCGGCGCCCGCCGCCGAGAAGCCGGATGCCGTGTACGACGTGTTTTCCGCCGACCCGCGCGATCAGTACGACAGCGTCGAACTGCTCCAGAGCGTCGTCGATGGGCATTCCTGGAATGAGTACCGCGCCGAGTTCGGCGCCTCCATCGTCTGTGGCTACGCCCGCATCAATGGATGGTCCTGCGGCATCGTCGCCAATCAGCGAAAGTTGACCGATCGCGCCATGCCCGGCGGCAAGGACGGACCGTCGCACGCCATGAACATGCCAGCGGTCGTCTATGTCGAAAGCGCCGACAAAGCCGCGCGATTCATCATGGACTGCAACCAGAAGCACATTCCACTCATCTTCCTACACGACACGACTGGATTCATGGTCGGCCGCGACAGCGAGCAGGCCGGCATCATCCGCAGTGGCGCCAAGATGGTGAATGCCATGAGCAACAGCATCGTTCCGAAGATCAGTCTCATTACTGGCGGTTCGTATGGCGCCGGCAACTACGCCATGTGTGGGCGAGCCTTCGATCCGTTCTTGACACTCGCGTGGCCGAGCAGTCGGTGCGCCGTCATGAGTGCTCAGAGCGCGGCGGGCACGCTGCTTCAGATCGACCTCGCCGCCAGAAAGCGTGCTGGCGAAGAAGTGGACGAAGATGAACGGGCCGCCCTGCTGGAGGCGATCACCGCGTCCTATACCGAACAGCAGGACATCCGCTACGGAGCCGCTCGAGAGTGGGTCGATCGCATCATCGAGCCGCATCACACCCGCGACGAGCTGGCCGCGGCCCTGCAGATCGCTTCGACGTTCCCAATTGATGGCGAGTATCGCACCGGCGTCCTGCAGACTTGACCATGTCCAAACGCGTGCAACTCGATGGGCGACCGATTGTCATCACTGGCGGTGGGACCGGCATTGGCGCTGCGACGGCACTGGCCTGCGGCCGCGCTGGTATGCCAGTCGTGCTCGCCGGGCGGCGAATCGAACCACTGAATGACGTGTGTTCACAACTCGAACAGGGCGTCGCGGTCCAGCTCGATGTCACCTCGCCTGATCACGCGACCGAACTGCTGGATGCGGCGGAGCAGGCATTTGGGCCACCCTGGGCAGTGCTCGCCAACGCGGGCCGCGGCCTGGACCGCACCGCGCATGTCACAACGACCAAGGAGCTCCAGGAGATCTTCGACGTCAACTTCTTCGCCACGCACCTGCTGCTGAGCGAGGCCGCGACTCGCATGTTGGAACGGGAATCCGGCGGGCACCTTCTGGCATCGGCGTCCTGTGTGTCAAAATTCGCGCCCCCATATCACGGCGCCTACGCCGCAAGCAAGGCCGCGCAGGATCTCTTCTGTCAAGCCATGCGACTTGAACTGGCGCCGGCTGGCGTTCACGTATCCACCGTGCATCCAATCACGACGGTCACGGAGTTCTTCGATGTGTCTGCCGAAGTCAGCGGTCGTTCCGGAACGCGAAGCGGAATCGACCACACCCCACGGTTTCTGCAGCAGTCACCGGAACGCGTTGCGGCCGCCATCGTGAAGTGCCTTCGTCGGCCACGCCCGGAGGTCTGGACAAGCGGTTTAGTGCGACTCTGCGCTGCCATGCGCATGCTACGACCGGCGCTGATGGATCGGTCGATGAAGAAGATGCTGGAAAACGACCGACTTCGAGACGGCTGACTACTCAACCCACGGCCGCACATCGATCGACCAGCCATCATCAGGCTCATCGATTGACAGCAACTGCTTCGAGTCTTCCGGCAAGGTCTCGTGCCGGATCATCCCGGTCAGTCGAATGCGGCGAGCATCTCCGTTCCGCTCGGTCGCAATGACGCCAACAGGCATCCAAGTCTCGGCGTCGTACCACAGATCGATAGTGGACCAGTCCTTGGCCTCAACCGTGCCCTCGCGTGGCGTCAGCCGCAGCCCAATCAGGTTGGCGTCGTCGGGCTTCGGTGCCACAAACGCATCCGGTGGACCAGCCAATTCCTGCACGCTGAACCGCTTGAGGACATCGGCTCGCTTCTGGCCGATCGGCAGCGGAAATGGTCCGCCCAGCCGCATCGGGTCGGCGGTGTCCCCGGGGGCCACGATCTGCCGCTTGATGAACTGCTTGGAGGATTCGTCACACTCAACCAGCCAACTTCCATCGAAGATGAGCCGCTTCGACTCGGCCCGGCGACGACGGTTCACGACCCGCACGTCAAAGTCGACTGCCAGTCGCGTCGGCTGCTTCTCAAGGGCCTCATACACCAGGCTTCCAGTACGGAGTTCGGCACTGCCCAGCAGGGCATCGTCCTTGCGGTAGGCCACAGTGGCTGTGAAGGCCTGGAGGTCCGTCCCGACGCATTCTATGGCCCGCAGCGCCGCATCCACGTTGGTCGAAGGTAGCGGGGCGGCCGGACCACCAGAAAGCAGCATCATCGCGGCCAGGGTCATGGAAGCAAGCATCTATGAGTGATCCTTGGCCTGCGTCGCCGCCGAGACAAGCAACGCGACCACATGAACTTCCACAGCCCGGCCCTGGCCGATCGCATCGACGCCCTCGTGCGTCTTGCCCTTCAGGTTCACCTGGCCGCGATCGCACTCCAGAATCGCCGCAATCCGCGCAAGCATTTCATCTTTTCGGAGGCCGATCTTCGGCCGCTCGCAGATGATGGTGATGTCGAGGTTCCCGAGGCAGTACCCACATGCCTTGGCTCTCTTGACAGCCTCGCTCAAGAACACCGCGCTGTCTTCGCCCACATGAGCCGGGTCATCATCGGGAAACAACTGCCCGATGTCTGGCTCGCCGATCGCTCCGAGCACAGCGTCTGTCACTGCATGCAGCACCGCGTCGCCGTCAGAGTGTCCGACCGGGCCGGTTGGATGGTCGAACCGGACGCCGCCCAGAATGAACGGCCGGCCCGCCCCATCCGGAGGACATGGCTCGAGCCGGTGCAAGTCGTATCCATGGCCTATGCGGATGGGTGCCATGGGGAACAGGCTAGCGTCTCCTATCCAAGTTAGGATGGGCATCGTCAGGCCGAGCTCGGCCCACTCCCAGGAGATCTCCTTGATGCACGGTCGTCTTGCAGCCACCGCCCTCACGATGATACTGATCCTGCTCGGATCTGGTTGCACCATGCACGACGGTGGATACATGCCGATGTCCCCCGGAACCTGGAGCCCCATGACATTCCACTCCACGGCGGCGGCACCCAAGACGGTCGCCATTGTCGATACCCGCACCGGCGAGACGGTTTTTGAAGTCGACATCCCGGCCGGCCAGCAACTGTCCATTGAGTTCTTCCTGGACAAGCACCGACACGACAAACCCGAAGCGCCGGACTACATGATGTACACAGTGCATTCCCTTGGTTCGCCAATCGGCCATCTCGACCTGCGGGTGGACGTACCCGCGCCATGGAACCGGCGGGTCGATGTCTTCCTTCGGACGATGGAAGCCTACACCCGGCCGGATCCCACGCGGCCCGTCGAACCGCTCAGCGTGCCACTTCCCGAGGGTGCGGTCGCGCACAAGCCGCACGTTCCCGCCCCGCTACCCATTCCGAAGGCCGCAAGTCAACCGACCGACGGCTCCCATCCTGACGATGCGGGCGCGGCTCCGCCGGCTGCCACCGACACGCCAACGGAATTGCCTGCGGACGACACTGCCGAATCCCCCGAACAATCCCCGGCGGACTCCCCTCCAGCGGCACCACAAGCAGTGGACGCACCTGCGGAGACCCCCGACCAGCAGCCAGAAGCCGCCGAACCAGTCAGTGAGTTGCCAGCGGTTCAGCCACCTGCCCCCAAACCAGAGCCGACCGTGCCACCCACCGAGGTACCCCCTCCGCCACCAGTGGAGCCCGAACCTCCAGCGATCGCCCCACACACTGCAGGTCCGGCGTCCTCGATGACCTGGACCGATACCGGCCACACCCGCCGCGTGTGGGTGACCGATCTTCGCACCGGCGACCGGGCCTTCGAATTGGACGTGCCCAAGGGCAGTGACCTGATCCTGCACTTCTTCGACATGTGGACGCCCACAGACAGCGCCAATGACGTCCAGAGCATGCACTGGCAAATCGTGCCGGCCGGGCAAGCCATCGACGTGCCAGCCCATCACGCCACGGTGCCTGTCGAGCGGTTCCGTCGGATCTCAGAGCAGGGCGTCGAGCCACCGCCGGCGGCAGCCCCAGCGAAGCAGCCCGTGGCCGACGACCCTCCGCAAGCGGATGAACCCGTAGTACCGCCGCCTGTGGACCTGCTCGATGATGCAGACGAGCCTCCGCTCAATCCATCATGATTGGCCATTCCGAAGGCAGACGCAGCCTGAATTGGTGCTAAAATCGTCCCCCCACACTTTGCTCAGGGAAGGCGTCCAGCACATGACCACATCCGATCAAACCCCAACGACACAGCGAGCCGGTGGCGGCTCGGCCGACCCGGACACCGTGAGCCTCTCTGGCTACGTCATTGACCGGCTCTATGGGCCAGCGCAGGTGCCAACCTCCGCCCCGGGCGACGCCGCGCAGGCCCACGAACGCATCGGCCAGCCGGGCGAGTTCCCCTACACCCGAGGCGTGCATCCGGGCATGTACCGAACGCGCCGCTGGACCATGCGACAGTTCGCCGGGTTCGGCAGCGCCGATGACACCAACAAGCGGTTCAAGTACCTGCTCGAAAACGCTAAGGGCACCAACACCGGCCTCTCGACGGCCTTTGATCTCCCGACGCTCATGGGACGTGACAGCGACGACCCCCTGAGCATGGGGGAGGTCGGTCGGTGCGGTGTTGCGATTGACACGATCGAGGACATGCATCGCCTGTATGCCGACATCCCAATTGATGAGGTTACGGTCAGTCAAACAATCAATGGCCCCGCCTGCGTGATCTGGGCCATGTACATCGCGATGGCCAGACAACGCAACATCGATCCGGCCACGCTCGGCGGCACCCTGCAGAACGACATCCTCAAGGAATTCCACAGCCAAAACGAGTTCATCTACCCGCCCGAAGCGTCAGTCAAACTGGTCGTCGACACCATTGAATACGCGATGGGTCATCTCCCGCGGTGGAATAGCGTCTCGATCAGCGGCTATCACATCCGCGAAGCTGGATCGAACGCCACGCAGGAACTCGCTTTCACGCTGAGGGACGGCATGGAGTATGTGCAGGCCGCCATCGAGCGAGGTCTCGATGTGGACGACTTCGCGTCGCGACTCTCCTTTTTCTTCAACTCACACAATGAGTTCTTTGAGGAGATCTGCAAACTCCGCGCCGCTCGCCGCATCTGGGCCACGGCCATGAAGGAACGCTTCGGTGCCAAGAGCGACCGCTCGCTCCTGATGCGAACGCATGTGCAAACCGCGGGATGCAGCCTGACCGAGCAGCAGCCGCTGAATAACATCGTCCGCGTCGCCTATCAGGCCATGGCTGGTGTGCTTGGTGGCTGCCAGAGCCTGCATACCGACAGCATGGACGAAACGCTGGGCCTTCCCACCGAAACGGCGGTCCGCGTCGCGCTTCGCACGCAGCAGATTCTCGCCGAAGAGACCGGCGTCACCCGCGCCGTCGATCCACTTGGTGGCTCCTGGTTCGTTGAAGCGCTCACCGACCAGATGCAGACCGACGCCGATGCCATCATCGGCGAGATCGACGATATGGGCGGCGTAGTCGCCGGCATTCACAAGGGGTACTTCCGACGCTCAATTGCCGAAGCGAGTTACCGCTTCGGACAGGAAATGGAGGCGGGCGATCGACTCATCGTCGGTGTCAATGCCTTCACGGAAGGAAACGACACACACCAAGTGGACATCCTTCAGATTCCCCACACGGTCGAAACCAATCAGATCGATCGACTCGAAGCTTTCAAGACCGCGCGCAGCGGCAACTCCGCCGATGCCGCCCTTGAGTCCATCCGCAGCGCCGCCAAGAACGACGACAACGTCATGCCCACCCTCATCGACGCCGCGCTCGCCAACTGCACGCTCGGCGAAATGGTGCAGGCCATGGCTGATGTGTACGGCCGCTACACCTCCGGCCCCGAATGGTGAGCGTCGCGGCCCTCCACTTCGACTTTCGACTCCCCCGGAATCCACCGCCAGCAAAGTCGGCGCAACAGCAACCGCCCGCCTCCAAGGAGACGGGCGGTTGAGTCAGTCATTCACATCGGGCGATCAGCCGGCCCGCTTCGAGAAGACGTAGATGATTACCACTAGGGCAATCAGGCCGACGAAGCCGGCATCTCCGAGCTGCTGGACAAACCCGATCAACCGATCGGTGACGGTACCGAAGTACCATGAGTCCTCCTTGCCGAAGATGATCTGAACGATCACGCCGACGGCGATAAAGAGCAGCGAGAGATCAATCAACTCGCGTGCCCAGCCCTTGATAGTTGTCATTGCATTCATGCTGCTATGTCTCCTCGCGAGATCGACCTCCATGCCGATCTGCTTGACCATGGTCTGAGGCACAATCCCGACGAAGGCTACGAAATGCCTACGCCGATGGACCTCTGCTTGAGGAGTGGTATCGGACCAATGATCGGTTTCAGGCCAGAATAGACCAGAAATCGTGCCGATCGCATGCCTAACTGCCTTCCTCGCAACGGATTAGGCATTTTAGAAATCCCGTCGATTCGCATCTGCAGATCGGTAGAATCCGCGCCATTTTCGGACCACTTCGTCGGAATCGCCGCTAGGGTAGGCACTTACCGTTGCTGCATAGGCGTGGGCGTTGTGACTCCGCTGGCAGGCTGCGGGTGAGAAGAGGACCAAGGAGAAGGATCCCATGCGTACGCTTCCTACAGCCGCTGCCGCGGCAGGTGCGGTGCTCTGCGCAGGCACCGCACTGGCCGGCATGCAGCGAATCGACTATCGAGTCGTCGGCACTAATTTGGTGGACACCGGCGGCTTTAATTGGACCATCGATGTGATCGCAGTCCTCGATGCGGGCAACCGACTCGATGCCGTGGCAGGCAACATGGACCAGCAGAAACTGATCACCTCGAGCGGCGGCTTCTATCAGAATTCGCTCTGTGGCGGCACGTCCCTGCAGAACAATGAAGGGTTCTGGGCCCTGCAGCCCTCGATGGAGTTCGACTCCTTTGTCACGATCGGCTCGATGAGCAACATCGACAACGCCCTGCAGAACATCGGCATCGACTTCACTGATTTCGAGGCTGGCGGTGACCTGTACACGGACAACGGCACGTGGTTCGTCATCCCAACCGAGACGCAAGGCGACGCAATCGCTCAAGCGACACAGAGTTGCGACGCCGTAGACGCTGTCACCATTGCACGGTTGACCATCCTTGGCGAGAACTCCTTGGTGACGTTTGAAGCGCTATTTCAGGGCCGAGATGACACCAACACAACCTGGCAGCACACCGACAGCATCGACATTACCTACGACGCCGTCCTCGACGGCGACTGTAACGGCAACGACATCCCCGACGGCTGCGATCTCGCAGACGGCACACTGCACGATGACAACGGAAACGGCATCCCAGATGAGTGTGAGTTCATCGACTGCAACGACAACGAGGTCAACGACTCGGACGACATAGCCGATGGCACCAGCCAGGACTGCGATGGAAACAGCATCCCGGACGAGTGCGATATCGCCGATGGCGCCGATGACTGCAATGCCAACGGTGTGCTCGACTCCTGCGAAATGGGCGAGGACTGCAATGGCAACGGTGCCCTTGACTCCTGCGATATCGCCAACGGCACCGAGGAGGACTGCGACGGCAACGGCCGCCCGGACTCTTGTGACATCGCCGATGGCGGCGACGCCAACGGAAACGGCGAACTCGACGCTTGCGAAATCACGCCGTATCTCAATCTCAACTCGGGCCTGGTATCCAACACCGCTGCCGACGCAATCTTCGCCGCCGACAACGGTGACTCGATTCTCGCCATGGCCGAGTACATCAATGCCGAGACCGAAGTCGACTTCCTCGGCAAGGCGTTGTACATGGACGTGACCGACGGAGACCTTACGGCCACCGGCGATATCACGCTCGGCGGTGGCACCGTCCTTGACGGTGGCGCCAACGCAACACTCGCTGGGCTCAACAGTGCCTTCAGTGGAACCGCGGCCGTCGAAGCTGGCAGCAGTATCGACGCCGGTGGACTGCTCTTTGTTCGAAGCGGCGCTGGTGTCGAACTCAATGCGCCAACCGTTTCGATGTCCGGCGACTGCTTGGTCATGTCGGGCGGCTCACTGGCATCGGCTGGTGGCGTCTCCAACAGCGGCTCCATGACGACCGTCGGCAATGCCGTCGTCGTAGCGGGATCGCTGGGTAACACCGGCTACATCAGCAGCTCAGGCACCTATGTCACGGATCTGCACAACGATGTTAGTGGTGAGTTCCGCTGCAATGACGAGACCATGCTTTCGGGCAGCCTTCTGAATGACGGCCTAGTGACCGTCAATCGAGGACCGCTCTACGTCATGGGCAACCTCACCAACAACGGCACCATTCTCGGTGATGTTGATGAGGGACCGGGCTTCAACGGCGGTGGCGACGATCCGGTCGCAGGTGACGGCCTGCGGATCAGCGGCACCTACGCCGCTGGTGCGGACGCTGAACTCATCATGCCGCACGCCAATTGGCGACTCTCAGTCGGCGGTGATGTCGATATCGCGATCGATGATCATGATCGCTTCGTCATGGATGAGGCCACGCTTGCCATGACCGGTGAGTCGGGTGATGCGCAGAACCTCGAGGCAATGAGCCTCGACGTCGGTAGCAGCACCAGTGGCATCGACCGTACGCTCGATGGTCACTTCCCGCTGGGCGTTCTGCTCATCAAGTCTGGCACGGACGTCACGGTTGTTGACAACCATGACAATGCAGGCGGCAACGAGACGATTTACATCAAGCACCTCGTCATCGAGGCCGGCTCGGTGTTCGTCACGGGTGATCGCACCGTCTGGTACGAGACCGTTGACAACAACGGCACCGTCATCGGCGACATCGATGTCATCGCAGAGCCCTGCCCGGGCGACGATGATGGCAACGGCGAAGTCAATATTGACGACCTCTTGTCCGTCATCGGCAACTTCACCTGCACCGGCGTGTGCGATGGTGACGTCGATGGCAACGGCATCGTCGACATCGACGATCTGCTCATGACGATCGGCAACTTCGGGCCCTGCTCGTGATCGCCTGATCAACTGGTTCTTGCTTCTTTCACGCAAGGCGGGTGGCTTCGGCCACCCGCCTTGTTCTTTTTTCGACCCAGGGCCAGAATGGGCGGCGGTGGGGATGACTCACGCGATCGAACCAAGCGACTACCGATTACCGCGTGGCGAAGCCACGAACACACCCTTGTCGCACATTACATTGCGACTGGATCTCCGCTTGCGGCCGCCTCGGCCATGGATGGCTCCATCCCGGCGGTTCCGAAGCTCCCGGTTTCCAAGAATCGCACTACCAGCCGTACCGTCTCAGGATGGTTCATGATCCGGGTGTGTGAGGCGTCCACCATGGCCAGATCGGTTGCCGAGGGGTGCACCGCCTCACGCAGCGATACGGTCCCGTCGTGTACCTCGTCGGGATCGAACACGCCCCGCAGCGCACCGAACCAACTTGGCGGGTTGTCCAGCGTCGCACCTCGAGTGCCCACGATGATGCCGCAGGGCTTTGGCGGATCCGGGCACAGCGGCTCGCTGGCCAGTTCGCCGCAGGCCGGTCCCATCAGCCACCGCAGCGGCGGGGTTGCAGCGACGCATCCGGCCATCCCACTGGCGTGGTTCGGCGGCCCGAGCATCACGCACCCCTGCCAGTTGAATCGCGACGCCAACGCCCGCAGTACCAGCGCCCCCATGGAGTGTGTCACGCCAATCAGCGGATGCTGCACCTGAAGGTCACCAAGTTTGGTCGAGACGTGCTCGGCGGCCTCCCGCACCGTCATGCGGCGTGAGCGATACCCGATGTTGCGTGTCTCAAACCCGCCGGACTCGATTTGCGACTGCAAGAATGCCATCGACCGGCTCGTTCGCCCCAGGCCATGCAACAATACGACGATTCCATCCACCTCGAAAGCCTACCACGCAGAGGTCAGGGACCGAGGCGGTACCTGACCCCCCTGTGGTACCGTTCGCGACCATGGCCGCCTCGACCCACATCTTTCAAGCCCCGAAGGGTATGCGAGACTTCTTCCCGGAGGACATGGCCGTCCGCCGCCATCTCGAACGGGCGTGGCGATCGGCCTCCATCCGACACGGGTTCGATGAGATCAACGGACCAACGTTTGAACACCTCGATCTGTTCACCATCAAGAGCGGTGATGCCATCGTCAGTGAGCTGTTCTCATTCCAACGCAGTGGTGGCGACACCGACTACGCCCTTCGCGCCGAGTTCACGCCAACGCTCGCCCGCATGGCTGCTGCCAAGGGACGATCGCTCCCGACTCCAACCAAGTGGTTCGCCATACCAGATCTGTTTCGCGCCGAGCGGCCACAAAAGGGGCGACTGCGAGAACATCGGCAATGGAATGTCGACATTCTGGGCGTTGCTGGACCGGAAGCCGATGCGGAGGTGATCGCGGTTGCAGTCGCCGCCCTTCGGGGACTCGGACTGGGCCCGTCTGACATTCAAGTGCGAATCAGCCATCGCGGCGCGGCGGCGAGCATGTTGTCAGCGCTGGGCGTTGACGATGCTGGCATGACCACTGCCTTCGCGTTGATTGATCGAAAGGAGAAGCTCCCGCCAGACATCTTCGCTGAGCAGGCAGCCGAACTTGGCTTGGACGCTGCTGATATTGCCAAGCTTGATGACATGGTCGGCACGCGAATCTCTGCCGAACACTCGCCGAGCACCATTGCAACTACGCACGGGATTCCGATTGAGTCGGTCTCTGACCTCGAAGCGCTCTCAGCCGAACTGAATCGCCGCGGATTACTGCCATTCTGTGAATGGGACTTGGGCATCGTCCGAGGACTTGCCTACTACACCGGCACCGTTTGGGAAATCCACGACACCGGCGGTACCTTCCGGGCGATCGCTGGTGGCGGTCGGTATGACCATCTGGTTGAGCGCTTCGGTGGCCCCGCCATCCCAGCCTGCGGATTTGGAATGGGCGATGTCGTCCTGGCATTGCTTCTGAAGGACCGTGGACTACTTGACCACGATGAGGCAATGCTTCCCCGACCTGATGTGTTTGTGCTCTCCTCTGGTCAAGATGCGGCCGAAGCGATGCTCGTTCCACTTGCCACGGCCCTGCGAGACACTGGTCTGCATGTCCGGCACACATGGAAGGCGACCCGCAACATCGGCAAGCAATTCAAAGAGGCATCCAACTGCCACGCTCGCCTTGCCGTGGTGCTCGGCGATGAAGTGGGCAGTGGCAGTGCCGTCGTCAAGGACCTCGATGCCGGCGAGCAGTTTGACCTGCCGCTGCGAGACCTTTCGACCTGGATCGCGCGTCGCCTCGCGGGCGGCGTGCCGCCCGCGTGAGCATTCTCATTGTGACCGCTGTCGAGGCCGAGGCGGCCGCCATCGGCCAGCAGGATCAGGCTCGTGTTGTCGTCGCAGGCGTCGGTCGGACCAACGCCGCGTGCAGCACCACGCTTGAGATTGCGCGACACGGTCCATTTGAAGCCGTAATCTCTACTGGTCTTGCGGGCGCGCTTCCCGGAGGCAACCTCTGCATCGGCGACATACTGGCCGCCGAATACTGCGTGTACGCCGAGGAAGGCATTGACACGCCGACTGGCTTCCAAGACATGGCCGAACTGGGTTTTCCGCTTGGTGACTTCAGTGGCAACGCGGTTCCGTGTGATGCGGGACTCATTCATGCGATCGCCGATTCGGTTCCAATCCACACCATCGCCACGGTGGCCACCTGCTCTGGAACAGACGAGGCCGCCGATCAGATCGCTGCTCGAACCGGCTGCCAGGCCGAGGCCATGGAGGGTGCCGCCGTGGTCCATGCAGCGAGACGCATGGACACGCCGGCGATTGAAATCCGGGTGATTTCCAACACGACCGGCGATCGTGATCGACAGCAGTGGGATCGGCCGCGAGCATTGTCCCTTCTCGGGGATGCCATGCCGGGCATTCTGGATCGAATACGAAGCCACGAACCGGCATAATCGCGGCAGGTGATGCAGGGTGCCCCATCACTGCAGTGCCTACTGATCCACCCCTTCAGCACAGCATGAATCATGCCGACGAGCGTCTCAGCGGCCATCGTTGCTGATGGCGTTGGAGGTACGTGCATGCGCTTCAACTGGAGACGACCCCTCGGCCCGCCCATCGCCGCGGATTTCGGGGCGTCCAGCATCAGGATGCTTCAGTTGTCCGACGACGGCACAGCCATCGCCGCGGCCATGGAAGCGCCCTGCGAGCTCGACGCTGAGTTCAACGAGGACACCCATCTGTCCCGCGCCGCAACCATGATCGAGACAATCCAGGCCGATGCTGCCTGGACTGGCAATCGGGTGGTTGTGTCGATGCCGGCGTCCATTGTCAGCATGACGCACCTCCGGCTAAACCCAGCCGATGACCTTGACACCGCCATTCACACCAGAATGCAGGATCTCGGCGTGAATCCGATGGTTCGCAGCATCGATGTGAGCACGCCCTGGCAATCGGGACGCAGTGGGCGGGAGCTCCTGTGCATCGCCATGCCGCGTAAAACAGTGCTTCGGTACGTGGCAATGCTGCACGAACACGGCATGGAAGTCACGGGCGTCTACTCGCCCGCCAGCATGCTGCTTCGGGCCTTTCGGCATGTCAATCGCCGCACGTCGGATGTAGACACTGCCACCATGTACGTGAATCTTGAGCCGGCAAACGTGACGGTCGCCTTTGGCCACGGGACCACTCTGGTCGCGGCCCGCCGCGTGGCCGGATCACTGAAGCCAATTGGCCAGAGCCCAGCGCCACTCGCCGACCTGCCGCCGCCTGTACCAGCACTCGAACACCCGACGCACCCGACCGATGTGCTCACCGCGCTCAATCGTCGCCAAGCGCAAGCCTCTCCGAGCATGCCTGCCATTCCTGTTGCAGCCGATGTGGCGGACTCCGCGCTTGACGACCTCTGTGAAGAACTCCGCATGTGCATCCGCCAACACCAGAGCTTGTTTGGACAAACTGCAATTGGTCGGATCGTGTTCACAGGCTACGGCGCTACCGCGGCTGGTTCATGTCGAGCCATCGCCCGATCCCTGCAGCTGCCTGCTCAGATTGGTGACCCGCTGGCGCGGTGGGACTCCTCGACAACCTCCACCCTTACCCAGGACTGGTCCCTCCAGATTCGCCCGCAGTGGGCGATTGCTGCAGGCCTAGTCGCAGCAGATGACGAGGCGGATACCAAATGACCCGACCCAGTGATGACTTTCTCCCGCGTGAGTACATCGAACACAAGCAGGATCGCCGCATGCATGTTGCTGCGATCTGTCTGTTTGCCGTGGTACTGGCAGGTGTTGTCGTAGCCTTCTTCATCACACGGTCCGACTGGCACCGCGTTCGGGAAATCCGTGAGCAGGTGTCGATTCGCTACCAAGAGGCCGCCGACCAGGTCCAAATCCTGTCAGCGCTTGAAGATCGCCAGTCCCGCATTGCGGAGCGAGCGGAGCTCGCCGCGGGACTCATCGATCGGCTGCCTCGCTCGGTCCTGTTGTCTGAGTTCATCAATCGCATGCCAGTTGGGCTTGGACTGCTTGAATTCGAGTTGACCTCGCACTTGCTCCCCTCAACGCTTCCGGACTCGACAGACGCGCCGTCCAACCGGCCGCGCCGAGGTCAGACAACGGAGGAGGCCAAGGCTGACCCCCGTGTCGAGCCGCCACGCTGGCGTACTGAAGTATCACTGCTTGGATTTGCACCAACCGACGTGCATGTCTCCGCATTTCTCGCGGCACTCAACGAACATCCGCTGCTTGAGAATGTCAGCCTGCACTTCTCCGAAGAGATTGATCTGAATGACCTGTCGGTGCGCCAATTTCGAATCAAGGTCGAGCTCGGCCCTGACGCCAGTTTCCAGGGCGTTTCGCCGCTGCTTTCCAATGCATCTGGGGATCTCCATTCATGAACACAACCGCTCGACAAATCGGCTTCTTCGTGGCACTCCTTGGCATCCCGCTCACAGCGTGGTACACCGTATTCCGTCCACAGAATGTCGATATCGCCGAGGCGATGCAGGACATCGCAACGCGCCAATCGCAACTGGATCGAATCGCCAAACTCGCCGAGCGGATTCCAGATCTAATGGCTGCACTTGTGACCGGGGAGCAACTTGTGCAGCAGATTGAGGCTCAATTGCCACGTCGCCGGGATGTCGAAGGTGTACTTGAGAACATCTGGCAGATTGCTGAACGCAACGGCATGCAGGTCCGCTCGGTCAAGACCAAGCCGCCGGTTCCATCGGCCGTGTACATGGAACTGCCGCTTGAAGTCTCAATGGACGGGCCATTTGAAGGCTTCTATCGATTCCTGCTCGAACTGGAGACGATGCCTCGCATTACACGCCTCTCCCAGATGTCGATCCAGGAAGCCGGTATGAAGGTGCGTGGCCCACAGAACGAGCTTCCGGCCGGCGCTGTTGCCACGCAATTCACGCTGAGCATCTACTTCGCCGACGCCGTCCCTGAGATTGCGTCCGCCGGAGATCCGCCCCGATGAACTGGACTGATCCATCTGATGGTGAATTCACTGACGATGCCGCGATTGTCGTGCCTGCCGATTCCTCGCCGTTCTCAGGTCAACGCCGGACGCGTGTGATACTGATGAGCCTTGTCACCGGCGGAGGTTTGTGCCTCATTGTCATCATGCGGTTGCTCTCCGGCGGGCCCGCGGCAGCCACAGCGGAGTTCAACGCGGAACAGGAGATCAGCGGCTATCTCAGTCCGGCCGATCCAGTCGTAGTCACTATGCCACCGACTTCCAACGACGATCCACTTCGCATACTCGCCCGGTCAAGTGGACCAAAGATACGGGTCCCACTCGCGGCATTGAAGGGCAATCCATTTGTACTGCCAGGTCGTTTGATCGATGCGCCAATCATGATGTCCCAGTCTCGAATTGACGAGGCCCGTGATGCTCGTGTTACAGAGATGCGATCACGCATTTCCGAAATGCGGGTGTCCATGGTGCTTCGGGGACGCCACAGCGTCGCCGTAGTGGGCGACATCAGCCTCCCACTGCAGAAGAACGTTGAGTTGGACGAACGCACGACATTGCAACTCCTCTCACTTGACGGATCGGGCGTGCTGGTCCAGGCGATCGACTCCGAGTTAGACGTCTCTGTAGAAGTCGAACTCCCCCGTCCTTGAAGGATGCATCTCACCCGTGTCACACCAACCACACAATCAAGCACCGCACAATGAATCGATCGCTGATGACACCATGCATGACCTGTGGTCACCGAGTGACTTGCAGCCGAGTTCAATGTTTGATCTCGGAAACGTGTTGGATGATCGCAACCTTGTCTCGCGCGAGCAGATCGAGTCGGCCCGCCGCATCCTCCGTCAGACACCGAATGGCGAATTGCACGACATTCTGATTGACATGGGCGCCGATGAGGCAGCGGTGATGTCAACACTGGCCGAAGGTGCTGATCTCGACTTTGTGACACCCACTTCAACCGACGTCGATGCGGATGGCCTTGCCTTGCTGAGCATTGAGTACTGCCGAGAACGGCGGATATTGCCGCTCCGCACCGATGGAAGCCGACTTCTCTTGGCGACCGCAAGTGCACTTGACATCGCCACCATCGACGAAGTGCGCATGCTGATGGATGGAACGCCCATTCGTCATGCCATCGCGGAACCATCCACCATCGACGCCTTGCTCAATGCGGCCAAGGAGACCGCGCCAGACGAGCTGGACATGCAGGCGTTGCTTGCCGATGTCGCCGAAGATGAGGTTGAACTGATGGACGATGATGATGACGACGAGATTGATGATGGAAGCTCATCCCCAGTCGTCCGCTATGTAAATCACATCATTCAGACCGCGGTGCGAGAAGGCGCTTCGGACATTCACATCGAACCGTCCGAATCTTCGCTCAAGGTTCGCCTTCGTATCGATGGTGTGTTGTACGAAACAATGAATCCACCACGGCGTATGCACGCAGCAGTTACCAGCCGGATCAAGATCCTCGCCTCGCTGGACATCGCCGAGCGCCGCCTGCCTCAGGACGGCCGCATCCGACTTCAAGTCCATGGGCGACCGTTGGATCTTCGAATCTCTACCGCGCCCACACCCCATGGCGAGAAGACCGTCATGCGGCTGCTCGACAATCGGTCCATTCAGGTTCCGCTGAGCGATCTTGGCTTCCATACCGACACTTTGGAGTCGTGGCGGTCCGAGATCGCCAGACCACACGGCATCTTGCTCGTCACCGGACCGACCGGTTCGGGCAAGACCACAACGCTGTACGCATCCATGCAGGAACTCGACTTGCAGCGGCTCAACGTCTCGACGGTTGAGGATCCCGTCGAGTATCAGTTGCGCGGCATTACGCAGATGCAGACGCATGATCGGATCGGCCTCACGTTTGGCACGTCCCTGCGGACCCTGCTGCGGCAGGACCCTGATGTCATCATGGTTGGCGAGATCAGAGATCAGGAAACCGCCACCATTGCCATTCAGGCTGCGCTCACTGGCCATTTGGTCCTCTCAACGCTGCACACCAACGATGCACCCTCATCGATCACAAGGCTCATCAACATCGGAATCGAACCATTCCTCGTGGCCGGTGCTGTCAACGCTGTGCTCGCCCAGCGACTGATGCGACGGGTGTGCCAAGACTGCGGAGCCAACAAGGCCGTCAGCGAAGAAGCGGCCGCCATTCTGGCGGAACACGACATTTCGCTCGACAGCCTGTACGAAGGAACCGGCTGCGACTCCTGCCGCCAAACCGGCATGGCGGGTCGAATGGGCATCTATGAGATGCTCCAGATCGATGACATGCTCCGCGACCGGATCGCTGCGAATCCCACGGTCAACGAACTCCGTCGGCAGTGCTGCGAAATGGGCATGAAGACACTCCGACAGGACGCCATGAACAAAATGGCCGCTGGCCACACCACCCTCTCCGAAGTGCTCCGCGTCACCACCGCCTAGAAGCCCCAACAATCCAGACACCCACCCACCGGAATCCGGCGTGTCAGCGGATGAGCAGGCCGGCGATGAGGATGAGCCAGATGGCAACGCCGATGGAGATCTTGATGACTGTGCCAACAGCTCGGCCTGCAGCAGCGCCGGCGGCGGGCTTGAGAGCCGCACCGACGGTCGTGGCATGTTTGCCGGTTGATTCTCCGATCAGCGCACCTGCAAAGGCACCAACAATGGCTCCAATAAAGGTACCCAGTATCGGGATGGGGATGAGCGGGGTTCCGAGGATGGCGCCGACGACGCCGCCGATGAAGCCCCCCCACATGGCTCGCCGCGTCCCGCCACCAACCTTGGCGCCAGCGGCACCAGCGGTGCCTTCCAGAATCTCGGCACCAATCGCCAAGACCAGCCCAATGCCCAGCGCCCACCAGCCAGCGTCCACGTCCGTGCCGTGAACCCAGGCAATGTCGGCAACCTGCACGCCGAGCGCCAACACGAGCATGACCCATATGCCCGGCAACTGCATGACTGTCAGGAGGATGCACCCCAAGCCGAGCACTGCGAATATACCGGTCAAGGTCCAATGGAGCCAGATCAAGTGGGGCGCTCGTTCTTGAGGGTGTGCATATGGAGAATTTCGCCCAGAGGCTTTCGTGAGATGTCCGGAACAGTGCAATCGTCCGCTGGCCATCCTATTGGAATCAGCACATAGGGCCTTTCATATTCAGGTCGGCCAAGCAGCTCGCTGAGGAATCCCATCGGACTTGGGGTATGGGTCAGAGTCACAAGACCTGCATGCTGCGCAGCAGCGAGCAGCAAACCAACAGCGATACCAACCGACTCGTTGACGTAGTACACGCGATCTGATTGCGACTTTTCACAATCATCCTTCATGAGTTTGAATACCACAATCAACCACGGCGCATCTTCAAGGAATGCCTTTTCAGGACCGGTTTGCAGCGGCAGGAGATCCTCGAGCCAATCATTCGATGCCCGTCCCTCATAGAACGCTCGCTCTTCGATCTCTGCCGCTTGGCGTATGCGTCGCTTGGTGTCCGGATCACCCACGAGTACGAAACGCCACGGCTGCTTGTTGGCGCCACTCGGGGCCGTCCCGGCAGCTGCTACGATCGATTCAATCAGGGCGAGATCGACCGGTTCACGGGAAAACGTCCGGACAGATCGTCTCTTGGACATGCACTCACGAAATGTCTCTACAGCGGCGAGAGGATCGCCTTGTGGTTCATGAGGCTCAAGTGGGATGAAATTGCGGGATGGACTCATGGAAAGTATGGGATCACTCGCGTGCCCCGACACAATGCTCGGTCACTGTGTAAGAATACCTCTTGGAGAGATATCACATGCTCATTGCGATGATCCTATCAGCATCAACTGTTTGCGCTGCCCAGAATGCGGCGGATTTCTATCTGAAACTCAAACCTGAATATGACGAGCGGAACCGGAAACTCGAATACGAAGTCCAGTGGATCCGTGCCTGCCTTGAACATGGGTACCCGATCACCGATGACATGAGAAGCACGCTTCAGTCAGCAACCGGCCAAACAATCAGACTTATCTACGAAGCAACATCCTCGGAACACTGTGACTTTGAATTGCCCTTTGAGGAGGATGGGTTCGACCTTCTCCTGCCTCACTTGAGCCACATGCTACACGGCCACCACGCCCTCGGCGGCGAGACCGGTCTGGCCATGCAATTCGGCGATCATGAGAGTTTCTCCAAGGCGATTGTGGCCGGTCTGGCGATGGCCGATGATGTGAACTCTGATCCGTGCGTGATCGGCAGCATGGTGTCGTTAGCCATGGCCAAGCAGATCGATGCCTGGATCGATGATGCCATGGAACGAGGTTTCATCAGGCCGGGTGAAGCGAAACGCATTGCTGCAGCACTCTCGCAGTCGATTGATGGGGACGCCTTTGGACTCAACAAGGCTGTGGATCAAGAGCGGATCATGTGCAACACATGGTTGCCAAACCGATTTGGTTTGAGCGAAACAAATACGCTGGATGAAGCGGCGATCGAGGAATTGTTCGCAATGATCACCTCGGTGTCCAACGAAGACATCCATCCACCACTGAAGAACCTGACCGCCAGCGAGATTCGACTGGCTCTACAGAAACTGGATGCATCCTTTGGTGAGTTGGCCGCGGCCGTCCGGAACCCGAATCGGAAGGCAGGAATGCATGCCGTCAAGCAGATCACCAAGGAAGTCGAAGAAGGCAAGTGGGGATTCATGGCAAAAATCATGCTCCCTTCTCTGGACAAGGCTGTACTCAAGCGAAACGAAGCGATCGATGAGTTGCAGAAACGCATTGGGGAACTCAATGCGCTTGCCTCTGAAGACAAGCTCGACCTCAAACTCGCCAATGCCGCTTGGTGGTGGATTCGGGCTGGCGAGGTTGCCTCTACGCTCGGCCCTGTTTGGATCGATGATCCACAACTCACCGGTGAAATCGATGTGATTCTGGCCGAGGCCAGTGCCATGCCCAATGCTCAATATCCACAACCTTGGGAGGGGTATCTCGAAGCGACTGTTCCGTGGTGGTTACCCAATCAAGATCTGCTGTTGTGGGGACTGCTGGAACGTGCCAATCGATCGATCGATCAAAATGACACGATGGCTGCAGTTCGCGATCTTGGTTTGTGTATCCGCATGGCTGCAGCGTTGTCGCTTGATCCGCGTATCGCCACATCATTGGTTGCCGCAGGAGCGGTTGAGTCACTCGCCGCGATACTTCCTGCAGTTGCTTCTGCCGGCCTTCTCGACCAGGAATCAAAGGCCTCTCTTGAGCAGTTGCTTCGCACGATTCCAGTTCGTGATCCGGTCGGGTTGCAGCGTGCCTTTCGCAGCACACATGATCGCCTCATGGAACAGGGTCTCATCGCGGCGGGTGAAGCGAAAATTGAACTTCCCGCTGCCGGTCCATCGCTGCTCAATGCAGTTGCCTATCTACGAGGCTGGTCAGTAGCGCAGGGTCCGCAATCACCTCTCTTTCATGTCGTCCCGGGAGATTCCGCCGCCCACCTTCGCCTCTGCCAGCTGGACACCGATCTTCTTGATGCGTGGTACGAACTGGGTACTCAGTCGGATCAACTCGCAGGATTCGCCGAGCTCGGGGGCATTGACGCCGAGGCAACAAAGAAGGCGGTGCCCGGGATGATCCAGCAGGCTCGCGATGCGCTGCGTCAGTGAATGAACCGCAAAGCGACGCAAACTACTGTATTGCAGTGCTTTCTGAATTCTGATGCACAACTATCCATTCTACTATCCACTGGATAGTGGATACCCCGTATCTGGATCCCTCAAAAGAGACCACCCCCTGCGATGTGCAGAGGGGTTGAGAGTGTGGTTTGGTGGTGGGAAGACTCAGGAAACACTTCATCAGTCATACAACGCATCCCACAGTTTCCAATACACGTCTGTGCCCTTGAAGTTTTCGGGGTCCTTCGCATAGTCAAGAGCAGTCTTCCCTTCGTCGTTCTTTGCTTGGACATCAGCACCTGCCTCAAGCAGCGCTGAGATCACTTCGGGACTGGGGTTGTGTTCCGCTGCAATCATCAGCGGAGTCCAGCCATCTTCATCCCCTGCATTGACATCAGCACCTGCCTCGAGAAGCTCTGATATCACTTCTGGATTGGTGTTGTATTTCGCTGCATACATCAGCGGAGTCCAGCCATTTCTCATACTCGCATTGACATCAGCACCCGCCGCAAGCAACGCCGAGATCGTTTCAAGACTTGCTGATCTCGCTGCATACAACAGCGGAGTAGAGCCATATTCACCCTCCACATTGACATCAGCACCTGCCTTGAGCAGCACTGAGATCACTTCGAGATTGACGTTATTGACCGCTGCATACATCAGCGGAGTCCAGCCACCTTCATCCTCCACATTGACATCAGCACCTGCCTTGAGCAGCACTAAGATCACTTTGGGATTGCTGTTGTGTTCCGCTGCGATCATCAGCGGAGTCCAGCCATCTTCATCCCCCGCATTGACATCAGCACCTGCCTTGAGCAGCACCGAGATCACTTCGGGATTGGCGGTGTTTCCCGCTGCAATCATCAGCGGAGTCCAGCCATTTTCCATCGTCGCATTGACATCAGCACCTGCCTTGAGCAGCACTGAGATCACTTCGGGATTGGGGATGTGTTTCGCTGCAAACGACGCGTCCTTCAGTTCCCAATACGCTGGTGTGCCCTTGATGTTTTCGTTGCCCTTCGCATAGTCAAGAGCAGTCTTCCCTTCGTCGTTCTTTGCTTTGACATCAGCGCCTGCCTTGAGCAGCACTGAGATCACTTCGGGGTTGGTGCTGTGTTTCGCTGCATACATCAGCGGAGTCATGCCCTCTTTATCCCCCGCATTGACATCAGCACCTGCCTTGAGCAGCGCTGAGATCACTTCGGGGTTGTGGTTTTCACCCGCTGCACACATCAGCGGAGTCGAGCCAATGACAGTCCGCGCACTGACATCAGCGCCTGCCTTGAGCAGCACGACAATCACTTCGGGGTTGGTGTTGGATCTCGCTGCACACATCAGCGGAGTCATGCCCTCTTTATCCTTCGCATTGA
>Ga0315338_1000909_pt1 | contig 48031 bp, 40 predicted proteins | sample ASW8metaG_FD_204518 | JGI IMG/M metagenome (GOLD analysis project Ga0315338, IMG submission 204518) | Ammonia-oxidizing marine archaeal communities from Monterey Bay, California, United States - ASW #8 | ecosystem: Environmental > Aquatic > Marine > Coastal | place: USA: California | collected... | reverse complement strand
GTGCCATCGACAAGCCCCGCCCGGATCCCCTGTTCGACAATCTCGTCGAAAATCTCCTGACAGATATCGCTGTCATTGAACCGTCGCCGCCGGTTCTGGCTGATCGTGCTGGCATCGGGCACCTTGTAGGTCAGGCGAAGCTGCAGGAACCAGCGATAGGCTACATTGACCTCGATCTCGCGCATCAATTGGCGTTCCGAGCGAATGCCAAACAGATAGCCGACAAACAGCATCTTGAACAACATCACAGGATCAAGTGCCGGACGCCCGTTATCGGCGCAATACAAATGCGCGACACGGTCATGAATGAAACTGAAATCGATCACCGCGTCGATCTTGCGCAGCAGATGATCCGATGGCACCAGAGATGACAAGGTCACCATCTCAAGTTCTTCCTGATGGGATGTCTTCTTCTTAAGCATCCCTCATTGAATCAAAAGTCCCCGCCAATGGCGAGGACTTTGTCAGCAATCTGAGCCGCGCCCGACATAGCGGGCGCTGCTTTTTTATTGGGTTTTGGTACGGCCCTTTGAAGGCTGCGCCTTAGGCTTCCTCAGTCGAGGACGCCCGACTGCGGTTGCGCTCAGACCGCAGGATCAGCAGGCTGGAAATCAGGATCATCGCTGACACCGCCAAAATGATCAGGGTCGCCAGCGCGTTAATCTCCGGCGAGACCCCAAGCCTTACCGATGAGAAGACTTTCATCGGAAGGGTGGTCGACCCCGGCCCGGCGACAAAGCTTGCAATCACAAGATCATCAAGCGACAGGGTGAACGACAAAAGCCACCCGGCCAAAAGGGCAGGCAGGATCATCGGCAAGGTAATGACAAAGAAGATCTTTGCTGGTTTTGCCCCAAGATCCATGGCCGCTTCTTCGACTGATGTATCCATACCCGACAGGCGCGATTGCACAACAACCGCGACATAGGCGGCACAGAATGTTGTATGGGCAATCGTGATCGTCGAAATACCGCGCCCTGCGGGCCATCCAACCATTTGTTCAAGGGTCACAAACAGCAACAGCAACGAAAGGCCGGTGATGACTTCAGGCATGACAAGCGGTGCTGCGATCATGCCTGAAAACAGGGTGCGGCCCTTAAATCGGCCGAACCGCGACATAACAAGCCCGGCAGGCGTGCCAAGGGCCAAGGCGAGTGTCGCCGACATCACGCCAATGCGCAGGCTGTTCCATGCGGCATCAATCATGCCGTCATTGGAAAACAGGGACACATACCATTTGGTCGAAAATCCGGTCCAGACGGTGACGAGTTTGCCCTCGTTAAACGAATAAATCATCACCAGCAGGATCGGCACATAGAGAAAGGCAAAACCAAACACCAGTGCGGATATCAGGAAGGTAGATCTTTTACCGCTCATGACTGGCGCTCCTCCTGCTTGGTCTGGATATGCTGGAACCACATGATCGGGACGACAAGGAACACCAGCATGGCAATCGCCACAGCCGACGCAATCGGCCAGTCACGGTTGGCAAAGAATTCGTTCCAAAGCGTTCGCCCGATCATCAATGTATTGGGTCCGCCCAGAAGTTCCGGGATGACGAATTCACCAACCGACGGAATAAACACCAAAAGCGATCCGGCCAAAACGCCCGGCATCGACAAGGGCAGGGTAACCTTAAGGAACGCCTTCCAAGGCTTGCAGCCAAGATCAAGTGCGGCCTCAATCAGGCTCACATCCATTTTTTCCAGTGTGGAATAAAGCGGCAGGATCATGAACGGCAAATAGGTGTACACAATCCCGACAAAAACAGCGCCTTCTGTCTGGCGCATGATCAAGGGTTCCGTGATGATGCCCGTCCACAGAAGGAAGGCGTTGATCAATCCTTCGCGGTCCAGAATGCCGATCCACGCATAAACACGGATCAGAAAACTGGTCCAGAACGGCAAGATCACCAGCATCAAAAGAATACTGCGAACCGACCCGCGCGCACGGGCAATGCCGTACGCCATCGGATAGCCGATCAGAAGCGTGATGACGGTCGAAATGGCCGCAATCCGGATCGAATTGAGATAGGCCGTGGCATAAAGACTATCAGACAACAGGAACAGATAGTTCCCGAAATTCAGCGTGACAGTCACGCCTTCTTCGATCCAGTCAAACAGCGAGCTATAAGGCGGCTGGGCATATTCCGCCATGGCAAAACTGATCTTGAGAACGATCAGGAACGGCACAAGGAAAAACAGAAACAGCCAGACATAAGGAATGCCGATCACCAGCACACGACCGTGCTTGATCATCCAGCGGTCAAATCGTTGCTTTAAGCTAAGAGATTTCTCTGGTGTGTCACTGGTCATTTGTTCAGAACCGAAGCAGCCCCGGCCTCCCACGATACCCAAACCGGGTCTTCCCATGTATAGCGGGGTTCAATCTGACGTGTGGAGTTGGGTTCGGTGACCTTGATGCGTTTGCCACTGGCAAGGCGCACGTGATAGGTCGAAATACCCCCCAGATAGCCGATTTCCTCAACCTTGCCCGACACGCAGTTATATTTGATGTCTTCTGGCGGTTCTTTGGTCAGGCGAAGACGTTCGGGGCGAAGGGCGGCCCAGAAGGTCATGCCGCGGTGGCCCTGAACCGCATGATCGATATAGATTTCGCAACCACCTTCGTCCGATTTGATGACGGCATATTTTTCATCATCATCAATCAAAACGCCCTCGACCAGATTAACCTGCCCAAGGAAGTTCGCGGTATAGCGGCTGTTGGGATATTCATAAAGTTCAAACGGGGTGCCGATCTGGTTGATGACACCCTCATTCATCACCGCAATGCGCGATGCCATGGTCATGGCTTCTTCCTGGTCATGGGTCACCATGACAAAGGTTGTGCCGACTTTTTCCTGAATGTTGACCAGTTCGAACTGGGTCTGTTCGCGCAGCTTTTTATCAAGCGCGCCAAGCGGTTCATCCAGCAAAAGCACCTTGGGCCGTTTGACAAGGGACCGCGCCAGTGCAACACGCTGGCGCTGACCACCCGAAAGCTGATGGGGTTTGCGTTTGGCAAATTTGCTCATCTGCACAAGGGCCAGCATATCGGCCACTAGCTGTTTGGTTTCGCTGCGCGATACCCCATCTTGTAACAGGCCGAACGCGACGTTTTGTTCAACATTCATATGCGGAAACAGGGCATAGGACTGGAACATCATGTTGGTTGGGCGTTCATAGGGCGGGACACCTGCCATATCGACACCATCGATATAGATTTTGCCCGATGTTGGTTCTTCGAAACCAGCCAGCATCCGAAGCAATGTGGTCTTACCGCACCCTGATCCACCCAAAAGGGCAAAAAGCTCGTGCCGGTAAATGTTGAGAGAAACATCATCCACAGCGTAAAAGTCACCAAACTTCTTGGTCACATTCTCAAAGCGGATGAAAGGCACCGCATCGGGATTGTTCCAAGGCTGTGTCTTATGCACATCCTCATGTGCACGATCCAAAACCGCCTCTGGCACCAGCATTCTCCCCTTGATCAATGTCACGATGAACCGATTTCATTGGGCGACAGTCCCTGATGACCTGCTGCGCAATCATTGATTGTTGCGCCTGCGCCAAGATGTCGGTCCGTTCTGATAACAGGATGAAGCAATTCTTCAATCTGTAAAGAGGGGTGTGCGATATTTTGAACAACAATAGGTTTCTGCCGCTATAAACGGCAGGAAATGGCCTTTGGGTGTTCAGAAAATATGCATTATTCGATTGTGGGAGTGATGTGTGACTTCTAGAATTCAGGGTGGAATTGATGGTGCGATCGCGAGTCCGCGATATGGTGACTCGGACAGGGAACCCGTGGAATGCTGCAAAGCAAAAGGGCGCGATTGCAATCGCGCCCTTGCTCGTCCGGTAGGTTGGATCGTAATTGGTAAAGATGCCTTACTGACCGGTTTTAAGCTTGGTCCACATGCGGGTCCTGGTCCGTAGAAGACGAGAATCCGGCTCGACCTTGGAACGCAGACGTTCTTTTACTTCCTGCGGCGGATAGATGCCCTGATCTTCCAGAAGGGACGGGTCAACCATCTCCATAGCTGCAAGGTTCGGGGTTGCATAGGCAACGTAGTTTGCGATTTCAGCCTCGACATCGGCACGCAGCACATAGTCGATAAATTTGTGTGCCAGATCCGGGTTCGGTGCATCTTCCGGGATCATCATCGCATCAAACCAGATCAGCGTACCTTCCTTTGGAATGACATACTTGATCTCGTTGCCATTGCCGGCTTCTTCTGCACGCAGGGCCGCCATACCGACATCGCCCGACCAGCCAACAGAAATACAGGTATTCCCGTTTGCAAGGTCGTTGATGTACTGCGAGCTATGGAAATAGGTCACATAAGGACGGATTTTATCAAGCTGCGCAAAGGAGCTTTCGATTGATTCCTTGGTCGGCTCGCCTTCCGGCACATTGCCAAGATAGAAGTTCACCAGCGGCGCGATCTCGCCCGGATCATCCAGAAGCGACAGGCCACATTTGGACAGTGGCTCGGCATATTTCGGATCAAAGATCATTGCCCAGCTATCAAGCGGGGCATCATCGCCGAGAACTTCCTGAACTTTGGCAACGTTGTAGCCAAAGCCGTTGGTGCCCCAGAAATACGGCACGGCATAGGTGTTGTCCGGGTCGTATTTTGCCTGCTGCTGCAGGATGACCGGATCAAGGTTGCCATAGTTCGACAGCTTCGATTTATCAAGCGGCTGGAACAGCTTGGCCCGGATCAGGCGTTCGGCATCTGCAAGGGTCGGAACCACGATGTCATAGCCGGAGTTACCGGCAAGCAGCTTGGCTTCAACCAACTGGTTGCTGTCATAAACGTCATAGTTGACCTTGACGCCATATTCCTTTTCGAAATTCGCAACGGTTTCCTCGCCGATATAATCAGACCAGTTATAGATGTTGAGAACTTCCTGTGCGGATGCGCCAAAGGCAAAGCCGGAGACGGCTGTTGCAAGCACAATCATGCTTGAGGTTTTAAGAAGAGATTTCATTTCGCTGAGCCTCCCATGTGGCAGCGTTTGAAAATTTAATGGTCTTGTTGTTTGGTTTCCCCAAGACCGAGGGACACTTCTAATATCCTTTGAATGGATCAGGATATTGTCAAACACAAGATGGAAAATTGTGCATTTTTCGCATCAAGTGAAAATTTAGGCATGCGCAATGCAAGAATCTTGCGCCGGGCGCGATCTCCCGGCGCAAAATTCGATTATCGATTTTAAACGTTGAGCAAAAGATGCTCGCGTTCCCAAGCGCTGATCACGGTCTGATAGGCGTCCCACTCGGCTTCCTTGACCGCAATAACTGCGGTTGAGAATTCCTCACCCAGCAGCTCTTTAAGCGGCTTGCAGCGATGGAATTTTGCCAGGGCTTCGTGGATATGGCGGGGCAGGGAATGCGCCCGATCATAGCCCGATCCTTCGATCGGGGACGTCGGATCGATTTCTTCGATAATACCCAAAAGACCACAGGCAAGCGATGCCGCCACTGCCAGATACGGATTGGCATCCGCACCCGGAAGCCGGTTTTCAATACGGCGGGCTGCGGGCGGGCCATTGGGCTGGCGCAGGCCAACCGTGCGGTTATCAAGCGACCAATGCATATTGATCGGCGCATCCGACCATGGCTGCAAGCGGCGATAACTGTTCATGTTCGGGGCCAAAAGTGGCATGGCCGCAGGCAAATAGCGCTGCAGACCCCCGATATAGTTCAGGAACATCTTCGAATTTTCGCCGTCCTCATCGGCAAACAGGTTCTTGCCGCTGGTGATGTCGAGCAAGCTTTGATGAATATGCATCGAACTGCCCGGCTGGTTGCCCATCGGTTTGGCCATGAAAGTACCATAGACACCGTGCTTAAGTGCTGTTTCACGCAAAGTGCGCTTGAACAGGAATGCCTGATCAGCCAGTTCCAGTGGTGCGCCATGGTTGAAGTTCATTTCAAGCTGGGCCGGACCGGATTCGTGGCTCATGGTATCGGCATCGATATCCATGGCTTCGCAATAGTCATACAAATCTTCAATCAACGGATCGAACTCGTTGATTGCGTCAATCCCGAACGCATTCGATGCCCGTTCCGGGCGGCCTGATCGGCCAATCGGCGGCTCAAGCGGATTGTCCGGATCGGTATTTTTCGCCACCAGATAAAATTCAAGCTCCGGTGCAATGATTGGTTTCATGCCGCGTTCTTCAAAGGCCTTGAGAACACGCTTGAGCACACCACGCGGCGAGATCGAAACCTCCTCGCCCGAGAAGTGATAACAATCGCAGATGATCTGGGCGGTGGGTTCTTCGTACCACGGCACGACGCGAATCGTTTCCGGATCGGGCACCATGACCACGTCTTTTTCAGCCGGATCAAGGAATGCGTCGGTTTCTTCCGGGTAGCCGCCTGTCACAGTCAGGCAGAAAATTGCCTCTGGAATGGCAAGGCTTTTGGCCTCCAGCCCGCGCAGAAATTTCTGTGTCGGCAAAACCTTGCCCCGGGCCACCCCTGACATGTCCGGTACAATGCATTCGACTTCTTCGATTTTTCGCTCAGATAGCCACTTCGTGAGATCGGTGCTCATATGTAGTCGGGCGCTTTCACGCCAGTCCTTCAAAATTGCATTTTCTTGCGTTTTTCGGGCCATTCCCGACAAAATTCACAAGAAAGAGTGATGGTCTTCAAAGAGTTTTGTATTTTATTTTGTTTTTGCTTTTCATAGTCGAATTATAGTCGAAATATCGGGTGTATCGTCGAAGATATCAATTCATATCTCTGGAACGGGTCCACCATATTGCGCTATAGTTACCACAGATTATAAGGGCACCGTTTGGATGCTGGTCAAGGAGGTATTATGAAAATCGATCATCCCTATCTTATGTTTCTTGGTGACGCGCCCGATGAGCTGGCGGCAAAAACCGCACTCGGGATCAAGCAATGGCGCCCGGAATGGTGCATTGGGCAGCTCAGCCTGCCGGGCTGCAAGGCCGATCTGGGCCTGACCGAAATGACGATTTCCGAGGCAAAAGCCGCCGGCGTTAAAACGCTTGTGCTTGGTGTTGCCAACCGTGGCGGGATCATTGGCCCGGCATGGATGGAAACGCTTTTGGCCGCAATTGATGCGGGCATGGACATTGCCAACGGCCTGCATACCCGCCTGAGCACGATTCCCGAATTGGTCGAAGCGGCCGCTGCCAAGGGTGTCCGCTTGTTTGACGTGCGCCATTTTGACGGCAAAGTTCCCGTCGGCAACGGCGAAAAACGTTCGGGTAAGCGCGTTCTTGCCGTGGGAACCGATTGTTCGGTTGGTAAAATGTACACCACCCTTGCCATTGATGCCGAAATGAAAAAACGCGGGATGAAGTCTGATTTCCGTGCCACCGGCCAGACCGGTATTTTCATTGTTGGTGAAGGCATCTCGGTTGATGCCGTGATTTCTGACTTTATCTCGGGTGCTGTTGAGACCATTGCACCGGCAAACGATCCGGATCACTGGGACGTCATCGAAGGGCAGGGCAGCCTGTTCCACGCGTCCTTCTCAGGTGTCACCATGGGGCTGATCCATGGTTCGCAGCCAGATGCGCTTGTGATTTGCCATGAACCGACCCGCACGCACATGCGTGGTCTTCCGGGCTATAAATTGCCAGATCTGAAAACCTGTCTGGAAGTCAACTTGCAGCACGCAAAATTGACCAATCCCGATTGCGTTGTTGTTGGTTTTGCCATCAATACCAAGTCGCTCGATGAGGCCGCCGCCACCAAACTTCTGGCCGATATCGAAGCCGAGTTTGGCCTCCCGGCCGTTGACCCGGTTCGTATTGGTGTCGCGCCGATTGTCGATAAGCTCCAGGAGATTTAATCTTGCCCCAACTCAGTGTGATTTCTGAAGTCTTTCCCCTCGCTCAGGTTTTTAAAATCTCGCGCGGGGCACGGACCGAGGCACATGTGGTCAAGGTGACCCTGACGGACGGCGAACACACCGGGTATGGGGAATGCGTTCCCTATGCCCGGTACGACGAAACCGTTGAAGGTGTCATTGCCGACATCAAGGCACAGGAAGACACCCTGTCACGCGGCATGACGCGCAAGGAGCTTCAGGATGCCATGAAGGCCGGGGCGGCACGCAATGCTGTTGACTGTGCCTATTGGGATCTTGAGGCCAAACGATATGGCCGTCGTGCATGGGAACTGGCCGAATGTGACGCGCCAGAAGGTCTGGTCACGGCCGAAACGCTCAGCATCGATACGCCCGATAAAATGCGTGAAGCCGCGCGTAAAATTGCGCATGCCCCCTTGCTCAAGGTTAAACTCAACGGCGAAAACGTGCTCGAATCGGTGCGTGCTGTCCGCGAAGGTGCGCCAAAGGCACGGATCATTGTCGATGCCAACGAGGCATGGTCGATTGAGCTTCTTGCCGACATTGGCGCGGAGCTTGATGCGCTGGGTGTGGAAATGATCGAACAGCCCCTGCCTGCCGGGCAGGACGATGGCCTGATCACGATTGATTGCCCGGTTTTACTCTGTGCCGATGAGTCGGTCCATACGATTGCCGACATTCCGCGTCTGGCCAATCTTTATGACATGATCAACATCAAGCTCGATAAAACCGGCGGTCTTACCGGTGCGCTTGAACTGGCCGAGGCCGCAACCAAGGCCGGTTTGCAACTGATGACCGGGTGCATGGTCGGAACCTCGCTTGCGATGGCACCGGCCATGATCATTGGCGCAAAATCGCGCATTGTTGATCTGGATGGTCCGATCTGGATGTCCAAGGACCGTGAACACGGTCTGACGTTTGACAATGGCGTGATGGGACTGCCTGACCGGGCGCTTTGGGGCTAGCTTCTTTGGGGCACGTATTTCGATAAACGACACGTGCCCAAAGTGTCTGGAAGCGGGCTTTTTCCGATCAAAAGAATCATCTGTGCGGCATGTTGTTATGGCATGCCGCACTTTTTGTATCGGAGGGTGAGCTCAGGCCATGCCGAATCGCTTGAACTTTATAAAAAGTTAAATTATTTTTCTTTGATTAACTTTTCCAGTTTCAGGAAAATGCATTTATTTATCAATATACTATTTGATGGATTTCACCTGAACTGTTGGCGTAAAACTGGCGCAATGTATACATACCCTTCTTATGGATAGTTGTATCTATGGTTAAATAAGGGAACGATCATAGGTAGTTCTACGGAGCAATTGGCTCCTGCAATTTTTGATGTTGGAGCTGTTTTGCGTGCTGTCTGGTCCAGCCATAGATGCTAAGCGCCGCGTAGGGGTTCTGCGTTGTTGCTACAAAGACTTCTTCTATACACCTCGGCATGCAGAAATCCTGCATCTGCGGCGTAAGGAGTCGATCCAGCTTACAGCCCGTTTTGCCGCCGTATTTGCATGTGTCCTGCTGGCTGTCATTCCGTTCTGGGATGGTGCCTATGACAGTCAAATGTGGCTGTCGCAAACCTCCATCATGCGTCTTCTTGTTGTCGGCATCGCAATTGTGGTTCTGACCAACCGTGCGGTCAGTGCGCGCTGGCGTCGGCATTTCCCGTATCTTCCAATGTTGATGCTGGTGATTGCGGCCTGTCTTTTGTGTGTTTTTGGTGCGCATGACCTTCTGGCCACACAGCGCATGTTTTCCGCACACAGCTTCCTGTTGCTCGGGCTGGTGTTGATGATTGCCATCATGCCACTGACCTTGGTTGAGGCCGCGATACTGTCGTCTCCGATCATGGCGTTGCTGGTGATTGGTGCGCAGACATCGCTTGCGACGGGGTTTGTTGCGCTTGAGATGATCCTGGCTGTCTTGCTGCCCTTGGCAATCCTGTCTTCTTTGGTGCAGCTTTATCGCACGATCGTTGCCGCGCAGGAGGTGGCGATTGATCCGTTGACCGGCTGCTTTACCCGTGCGTTTGGCATGGAAATGATCCGGGTTACCTTCGATAGTTCCATGCGCAAGAATGCGCCCTATACGATGGCCTTCATCGATCTTGATGATTTTAAGCAAATCAACGACCGCCATGGTCATGATTACGGTGACCGGATTTTGGCAGAAGTCGGCAATAACCTTGTTGATCGCTTCCGCAGTTCGGATCTTGTGGTGCGCTGGGGCGGTGAAGAGTTTCTTGTGCTTCTGCCGGAACTTCCAATGGCGCAGGCAAATGAGGTTCTTGCACGTGTCATGGCGCCGGGGCTTGCCAATCTGGAAGGTGGTCAGACACAATGCGCCAGTGTCGGCCTGTCAGAACGCATTGAAGACGCCATTTCAATCCCGCAGAACCTGATCGATCTTGCTGATCAGCGGATGTATGACGCCAAAAAGCGCCGCGATCATGATGACATGATTGCCGAAAGCATGTCGGGCCGTAAACGCCCGGCCGACGCCGCAGCGATCGCCGCCACGGTTCACAAATCAAGCCGCGTAGACAGCAAGACCGCCAATCAGACAATCAACTAGCGTCTGGTGCTGTGGGCGTCACCGCCCGCGACGGTCCTTTCCCTAACCTATCCAAAATCAAACCTGATGTCTGTCGACCAGCGGGCGTCATTGATGGCCTGACGTCGCACCATCCCCGCGCGATCAAGTGGATCTGTCGTGCCATTGTTCGTCACGTCGCCACGCCGCATACTGCTAGATCGCAGCGCTGGCGCGCTGGGGCGATGTCGCCAGTGGCCGTTTCGGTATCGGAAAATGCCCGTTGATGATGGCGTGCAGCGACACGAAGCCTCTGTGTACATGTGTCTTCACCCTCTCCGATCCGCGGACCGTTCTCCCTGCATTTGTAAAATGTCGGGGGAGGGCTGCTTTGGGGATTGCCGCTTAGGAAATGCTTCTTTTGTGGAAATTTTGGCCGAAAATGATTCATTTGCGATGATTTCAATGTGGAATCGCTGCAAAACAGCCAAATTTTATCGTGCGATTCGCATTCGAAGCACAGTGGGTCAGGCGGTGGGATCCGTGTATGGAGTCCGCAGATGATCAAAATTTAACCCAAACCCGCCTGAAATCAGCACGAAACAGTGTCAGTTCTGTGAAATTGTGATGAAAAAAGGTGCAGGAATAATTTTGATAAAAAAATAGTCAAAAAGCTATTGCGTCCTGTCGGGCAAATGGGTAATCTCCATTTGTGCGCTGCGGTAGGACGCAGTGCATTCCGGCGAGCGACTTGTTCGCTCGTTTCTTGGACGTTTCCTCCCTAGACTTGGGCCGCTTTCATAGGCGGCCTTTTTTTTGTCTAAATTCAGCCGTTTAGCCAGTTTTGGGCATATGATCATCGTCTGAGCATATGGCCGTTTTCGATTTGCGCGAAATGGTGCGGTGCAAATCAATTGCCGGTCGAAATTAGCTGCAGCTATCCTTCAGCGCGCCAATTTGAGTGTTCTGATCAGCTTCTGACAGGGCCGGATCGCGCAATTCCTTGATCATATAACGCAATTTGATGCGAATGGCGGCCTCGCTTTGTGGGCTGGGCTTTTCGGATGCATTGGCAACAGCGCGCTTAATCCAGATTTCTGCATTGTTCGTCTCGGTCGCCGCGGTGGGATTGATCTCGTAATAGGCTGCACAGGCCAGATCTTCGCGCCAATCTTCGGTGTTGGTCAGAAAATCCATGTCATAAAAGCCTACCGCTGCAATCACGATGACTGCAATCGGCAATGCTTTGTGGCTGCCAAGTTGGCGCAAGCCGTCAGATAGGGAATTGTGCGACGATATGATTCCGACCTCAGTTCAGAGTGGGGCACCAGATATGTACAGCCGCTGATGTGCGATCTGTGTCGCGATTGCGGCTATACTCACTTCTCGCGCTCTGGATTGCCATCAGGGAAATTGCCATCGCCATCCCCCAGCCCGCGCTGCATGATCACGCTATCGACCCAGCGACCCAGTTTAAACCCGGCCGACTGCAAAGTTCCGGCAACGCGAAAACCAAGGCGTGCATGCAGCCCGATGGAGGCAACATTGGCAGAATCGCCAATCACCGCCACCATCTGGCGATAGCCAAGGGCCGTGCAGCGCGTCAAAAGCTCTGCCAGAAGCGCACGACCCGCTCCCTTACCAACCACGTCAGGCGCGATATAGATCGTGTCTTCGACGGTAAACCGATATGCCGGGCGGGTACGATACGCCCCGGCATAGGCAAATCCCTCAACCCGGCCATCAATCTCGGCCACCAGATAGGGTAGGCCGCGTTCACGCACATGCTGCCAACGCGACGTCAGTTCGGCAATTTCCGGTGCGCGTTCTTCAAACGATGCCAGGCCATGCAAAACATGGTGGCCATAAATTTCGGTAATGCGCGCGAAATCTTCGGGTTCGGCATCCCGGATGATCAGGTCGACTAAGGGAACACTGGCATCAGTATGGGCGGGGCTGGTCATTAAAACGGGTTCCCGTCAAGATCGTGGAAGCTTGAAATCAGATGGGTCATCTGTTCGCGCAAGGTGTCAAATCCGCGATGCGGCGTGATCGTTGCTTCATCCATATAAAGTGATCGGGCAAGCTCGATCTGAAGGCTGTGCACATTGGCCTCCGGGTGGCCGTAATGGCGTGTGCAATAGCCCCCGGCATATGGATCATTGTGCGCCGGGATAAAACCCAGATTGCGCACGCGATCATCCACAAACCGCGTCAATGACGGGTGGCAGGAACTTCCATAGCAATCGCCAAGCACCAGATCAACGCGGTTTTTCGCACTGTCGACAGAATCACCGGGCATCGAGTGGCAATCAATCAGGATGCAGTAGCCAAATGCGTCACGCGTCGCGTTGATCAAATTTTGCAGGGCGCGATGATATGGCCGGTAATAGGTGTCAATGCGATCAAATGCCTCGGTGACGGGCAGGCGGGATTTATAAATCTCAACCCCGCCACTGACCACGCGCGGGATTGATCCCAAGCCTGACAGGGCGCGCATGGAATGGGTTTCGGCATCGGCGGGCAACTCACCGTCAAACATGCGTGGATCAAGCTCCAGCGCGCCGCGATTAACATCGACGTAGGCGCGCGGAAAAGTTGCGCACAACAATGGAGCGCCCAGTTGCGGGGCGGCGGCAAACAGCTGATCGACAAAGGCATCTTCGGACGCGCGCAGCTCAAACGATCCGATCCGCGCACTTTCAATCAGGTCTTGCGGATACTGGCGTCCCGAATGCGGTGATGCAAACACCACGGGCAGGGTTTGCCGTGCTGGAAGAATAACGGTGGCCGGGCCGGTTGTGGCCATTTCCGAAGGCAACTGGTTCATTGTCTTGGTATCATCCATCCCTGATGGCGGTTTGGTTCTATCCCGACTCCGATCTCTCACAATCTGATCTATAGCATATGGGAATTGGCTGGCAATTGATGAAGAATTTTTGTCAAAAACCCATTTCTGGGGTTGCGCCTTTGTCTGCCTTGGGCTAAATACCGCCTCGCCGACGCAAACGGCAAGGCCACTTCTTCTTACGAGATGGAGCGGTCTTTCGAAAGATGGATTTGCGGGCCTATAGCTCAGTTGGTTAGAGCGTTCGCTTGACATGCGAGAGGTCACAAGTTCGAGTCTTGTTAGGCCCACCATCTTTCACACAAATTACGGGCCTATAGCTCAGTTGGTTAGAGCGTTCGCTTGACATGCGAGAGGTCACAAGTTCGAGTCTTGTTAGGCCCACCATTCCCGCCCCGCCGGTTCACCGTGCGGGGTTTTGTGTGTCTGGGTTGTTTTATTCGAAGCTTGCCTGATGTTGTCTGGCGACGGATTCAGCGAGAGTCAGGAAATCGTTTGTTGGGAAGTTGGTTGTCAATCCATGCCCTTAGCGTAGGGGGCCTTCACCTGATTCTAGCTCGTTTGTCGTTATTTTAGTCTCTACCTGTCCGACGAGGTTGAAAAGGAAAAGTGTTGTTGTAGGGCAGTGGGGATGTGCCTGAGTGCTAATCGGCAAGTTAGCAATCGGGATTCCAGTTAAGTGTTTTTCGTGCAAACTGGTTGTCAATTTCAAGATTCCCAAGAAGTTTTTCGTTTAATTCCTTCTTGCGAAGAAGAATAAAGAGTGCCTTCAAGAGGGTGGGTGGGAAGCAAAACATATGTGGTGAACTGTTGCTTTCTCGAGCAATCTTTTCAACAATTCCTCCGGTCGATAATTGAGTGTTATCGCTCACCAGAAAGGTATTCTTACTTGCTTGCGTTTCAGTAAGGCAGCATTGAATAAAGGATGATAAGTTCCCCAAGGAAATCATAGACCGAGAATTGTGAATACAGGAAAATGGCAAAGGTATGCCGTGACGTATTGCTTTTTGTAGTGTCAGCAAGTTCCCTTTTAGCTCTTTGCCGTAAATCAAGGGTGGGCGAATAATGGCATAATCTTTTTGTGATGCGTCAAATTTACTCTCAATCAGCTGTTCTGCCTCGAGTTTGGTTTGGCCATAATGATCTTGAGGGTTTGGTGTGGATTGTTCGTTAAATGGCTCTCCGGTGGGAGTATGCTCCCCGTTTACCTTGATCGAGCTCAAGTATATTATGCGTTTAACGCTGTTGCAGGCGAGAACGGCATCACATAGCGCGTTGGTTATGTCGACATTTACTTCTCTGTAAATGTGCAGTGTATTTGAATTTCTTTCGCCCGTATTGTGCGTGCGTGAGAGTAAATGAACTACAACGTCTATGTTCTTTAGTGCTTTGGCCCAGTCTTCAGAAGCTGTTGGTTTGGGAACGATGACATTTTGAAATCCTTTCATTTTTCGTGATGGAAGTCGAACTGCGCATGTTACCTCGATATCGCGGGACTTTAAGAAATTAGCGAGATAGCTTCCAACGAATCCGTTCGCTCCTGTGATTAGAACTCTCATGTATTATTTTACTTTCAACAAAAAAATGACTTGTTTTTCTGTGTTTCAACAAGGGTAAATAGATTGATAGGTTTTTCCACGACGTCTCAATACGTCGTGTGATTTGATTTTTTGTGAACATAAAATCTATCTTATGGAAAGATATTTGTTTGTTAATCTCTCAGTCTATTGTGTTTTGAGGGTTAATTATTGATATTAATTTCACTGTGACGAGTAGACGATAAATATGAGTTTCTGGATGTTGGTAAGGATATCGAACCCCTCTCCCAGGCGCCCACTTTAACCTACCATGTGGAACAATTATGGACTGTTTTCCGTTTGCCGTAAATCATGTCGGTGGCTTCGTTGCGCAGGACACATAAGTCGATGAAGTCGGTTCAGTGATTCAAAGTATGGATTTACGGGCCTATAGCTCAGTTGGTTAGAGCGTTCGCTTGACATGCGAGAGGTCACAAGTTCGAGTCTTGTTAGGCCCACCATTCCCGCCCCGCCGGTTCACCGTGCGGGGTTTTGTGTGTCTGGGCAAATTTCCTGCGACGATGTCTTAAGGGGGTTATGCCTTAAGGCCTGCGCAGCGTGCAGTGTTTCGGATATGGTTTTGCATCTCTTCGCGTGCCGCATTGGCATCCCCATCCGAGAGGGCCTTGATGATGCGCCGATGTTCGCCGATGGATGCGCGCATGCGTTCCGGGTCGGTGATCGGGATTGGTTGGCGCTGGGTTTCGGTGATCTGATCGCGCACGGTTTTATAAAGGTCGCGCAGCATGCTGTTGCTACACGCCTGAACAATCGTGTTGTGAAATTCCAGATCCGCATCGACGTTGGAAATCAGATCCTGTGCGGCCCAGCCTTTTTCCATCTGATCGGTGGCATCTGCCATATGTTCAAGCTGCCCGGCCGTAAGGCGATCACAGGCAAGGGCGGCAATTTCACCTTCAAGGATCATCCGGGTCTGAAACACGTCAAACACCGTATGGCTTTCGGAATAGCGCCACGGCGCCATGTCGCCCGGTGTGCGGCTGTTGGGGTCGGTGACGAATGTGCCGCGCCCGGCCTCGGTCTTGATCATGCCGAGCGTCTCAAGGGTCAGCAGGGCCTCGCGAAGCGACGCGCGTGAGATACCGAACTTCTGTGCGAATTCGCGTTGGGACGGAATTTTGTCCCCGGGTTTCAGCGATCCGGTCTGAATCATTTCCTGAATTTGGCGCGCTACCGTTTGCGGCAGAAGTGTACGGTTGAACATTCCTGCTATTCCTCGTTGCTTATTTTTTATCCAACTAACGCCATAAAAGCGCATATGACTCATTTTTGCACAAACAATCTTGCATGGGACATTCAAATATGTTTGTTTGGTCGGACTGGTCTGACCAGTTAGACCAGTACTATTCAGGGATGGCTAAAAACACAAGGAAATCATCATGAAATTTCTTACTTTTCTGACGTCTTCAGTCGTTGGTGGGGTGCTCGCACTCTCGTCGCTGTCGTCCGCAAACGCAGCTGACCTGACGGTTGGGGCAAACATCGGCAACGTTCCGTGGGAATTCCAGGATGCCAATGGCAATGTCGTTGGTTTCGAAGTTGACCTCGTCAACGAAGTCGCCAAACGTCTGGGCAAATCGGTCGAATTCGTCAACATTCCGTTCAATGGTCTGTTCCCGGCTGTTCAGTCGGGTCGGATTGATATGGCGGTATCGTCGATCACCATCACCGACAAACGCCTTGAGTCCGTGACATTTGCACAGCCGTATTATGACAGTGACCAATCGCTGACCGCCACCACCGAAAGCGGTATTTCCGGTCTGGGCGATATGAGCGGCAAGGTCGTTGGTGTTGATACCGGCTCGACCGGTGACATGTGGGCGGGCGAACATACGGGCGAATACTCCCTTGGTGAAATTCGCCGCTACGAAGGCCTGTCACCAGCAATGCTTGATCTGGTCGCCGGTCGCATCGACGGCTACATCAGCGACATTCCAGCCCTGCTGTATTACGTCAAAGACAAGCCGAACCTTAAAGTGGTCGAACGTATCACCACCGGTGAAAAATACTCGATCATGTTTAACAAGGATGCCCCGCTTGCAAGCGAAGTAAACGCAATCCTCACCGACCTTAAAAAAGAAGGTTTCATCGCTGGCTTGCATGAAAGCTGGTTCGGCGCAAAACCCGAAGACACCACCTCAACCGTTGCTGTGATGGACATGCCGTCGATTAAATAATCGCCGCGCCTTGATCCTTCAGACCTATGCCGACGGTGAACACGCCGTTCACCGTCGGCGCATATTTTTTCGGTGGTGTTATGGATTTATTTTCGACCTTTTTTAACATGCCCGTCCTGATGAACAGTCTGCCGCAACTTCTAAGCGGCCTGTTGGTGACGGTTCAAATTGGCATCACAAGCATCATCTGCGGCCTGATTGGCGGTCTTTTTCTGGCCATTACGCGCCTCTATGCCCCGGTCATCGTTCAGGTGCTTGTACGCGGCTACATCGATATCTTCCGCTCGATCCCGCTTTTGGTGCTGCTGATTGTTGTCTATTACGCGTTGCCGTTTGTCGGCATTCGCCTCTCACCATTTTTCTCGGCGGTGACGGCCTTAACGCTGGTCTCTGCGGCCTACACGGCTGAAATTTTCCGTGCGGGTATTGAAGCCATTCCCTATGGCCAGTTCGAAGCCTCCGCCGCACTTGGTCTTTCCAACCGTCACACGATGGTTGATGTGATCCTGCCCCAAGCGATCCGTATCGTCATTCCGCCACTGACCAACAATTGCATCAATGTCATGAAAGACACCGCCTTGGCGTCGGTTGTCGCCATGCCCGATTTGCTTAAACAGGCAACGCAGGCGCAGGCCTTGTCGGCCAACCCGACCCCCTTGATTGGGGCGGCACTTATTTACCTGATCCTGCTGTGGCCGATGGTCTATGTCGTTGCCCGGCTTGAAAAACGCTACAGCAGGGGGCGCTAATGTCTGCTCAGATCAATATCCATAATCTCAAAAAGTCCTATGGCGAATTTCAGGTTTTGCACGGCATCGACCTTGAAATTGCGCAGGGCGAAGTTGTCTGTGTCATCGGTCCGTCCGGATCTGGCAAATCCACCCTGATCCGCTGCATCAACCGGCTCGAATCCTTTGACGATGACAGTGAAATCGCGGTGGACGGGATTGCCGTGGTGCCGGGCAGGGCCCTGGCCGCCGTGCGGGCCGAAGTCGGTATGGTGTTTCAGTCATTCAATCTGTTCCCCCACATGACGGTGCTGCGCAATGTGATGCTGGCCCCGATGCGGGTCCGCCACAGCGCCACCAAGGATGCCGAAGCGCGCGCGCGTGTTTTGCTCGAACGTGTTGGCATTTCCGAACAGGCCGATAAATACCCCGAAAACCTGTCCGGCGGGCAGCAGCAGCGCGTGGCGATTGCCCGGGCGCTGGCGATGGAGCCAAAGGTTCTGTTGTTTGATGAACCAACATCCGCCCTTGATCCGGAAATGGTCGGTGAGGTGCTTGATGTGATGAAAAAGCTCGCTGGAACCGGGGTCACAATGGTCATCGTCACCCATGAAATGGGCTTTGCCCGTCAGGTCGCCGACCGGGTGATCTTTATGGATGGCGGCAACGTGATCGAAGCCGGACCACCCGCCGAAATTTTTGACAATCCCAAGGAAGAGCGCACGCGGAGTTTCCTGCACGCCGTTCTTGACCATTAAAAACAAAATGAGACGCTTTTCGGAGGAATGCCCCAATGGCCCCAACCAAGTCGCTTGATATGGACTTTGTCCGCAGTCAGTTTCCCGCCTTGTCGAACGGATGGACGTTTTTTGACAATGCCGGTGGCTCGCAAATCCTGAAATCTGCTGTCGATCGCATCAATACGTTTTTGTATGAAAAGAACGTGCAGATTGGCGGATCGTATGACGTGTCACAAAGTGCCGCCGCCGCCCTGCTGGAAGCACGCACCAGTGCGATGCATCTGGTCAATGCCAGCCGCCCCGAAGAAATCGTCTTTGGCAGTTCGACCACGGCGTTGTTGCAAAATCTGGCAAAGGCCATGACCAGCCAGCTTTCCAAGGGCGATGAAATCATCGTCACCATTGCCGACCATGAATCCAATATTGGCCCATGGGATCGCCTGCAGGATGCCGGGATCAAGATCAAGTTCTGGCCACTCGATCGCGATCAGATGAAGCTTGATCTGGCCGATCTTGAACCGCTGATGACCGACCGTACCAAGCTTGTCTGTGTGACCCATGTGTCGAACATTCTGGGGTCGATCAATCCGATCCGCGAAATTGCCGATTTTGTCCATGCACGCGGGGCGCGTCTCTGTGTCGATGCGGTGGCCTATGCGCCGCACCGCGCGATTGATGTGCAAGCCTTTGATGCCGATTACTATGTCTTTAGCTTGTATAAGACCTATGGCCCGCATTACGCGATGATGTACGGCAAATATGACTGCCTGCTCGAACTCGACACGCTGTATCACTATTTCTATGGCAAGGATAAAGTCCCGGGCAAGCTGGAGCCGGGCAATCCGAACTATGAACTGGCCTATGCCACTTGCGGCATTGTCGATTATCTGCAAACGCTTGGCGAAATGGCCGGTGAAACCGGATCAGTGCGGGCCAAAATTGTTGCCGCCTGTGATGCGATTGCCCAGCAGGAAGACGCTCTGTGTGATCGGCTTCTGACCTATCTGCGCGGGCGCAATAACTGCACCATCGTTGGTCATGCCGACAACAAAGACGGCACACGCATTCCCACCATCAGCTTCCGCTTTGACGGGCTCGATGCCGATAAGGTCTGCCGCTATATCGATCAATTCAACATTGCCATCCGCTTTGGGGATTTCCATTCGCGCCGCTTGGCCGAGTACCTCGAAGTCACCGGCAATGGTGGTTTGGTCCGCGTCGCCATGGTGCATTACAATACGCTTGAAGAAGTCGATAAACTGACCGCAGCCTTCGATAAGATGTTTGACGATCCGTCAGCCAAACTCAGCGCTTAAGGCCAGAAGGAAGCAAACATGCAGTTCGACCGCATTATCAAAAACGGCACCATCGTTACCGCCAGTGACACCTTTGTTGCCGACGTTGGCATCAAGGATGGCAAAATCGCCGCACTGGCCAATGACCTGACCGACAGTGCCGATATCATTGATGCCACCGGGCTTTACGTTATGCCCGGCGGGATCGATAGCCACGTGCATATTGCCCAGCCGTCTGGCGACGGCATTGTCATGGCCGATGATTTTGAAACCGGCACACGTTCGGCGGCGATGGGCGGCAATACCTCGATCCTGAGCTTCTGCATGCAGGAAAAGGGCGACAGCCTGCGTCACTCGCTTAAGGTCTATCACGATAAGACCGACGGGGAATGTCACATTGATGTGGCGTTCCATATGATTGTCACCGATCCGACCCCGGCTGTGCTGGGGCAGGAACTCCCGGCATTGGTCGAGGATGGCTACACCTCGTTTAAGGTTTTCATGACTTATGAAAACCTGCGTCTGCGCGATGATGAAATCCTTAACACGCTTGATGCGGCCAAAAATACGGGCGCGCTTGTTATGGTCCATTGTGAAAACGAAGACGCCATTCGGTTCCTGATCGGGCAGCACGAAGCCAATGGCGAATTTTCCGCCAAGTCCCACGCGACAACCCGCCCGATTGCCGCCGAACGCGAAGCCACACACCGTGCGCTGTCGCTGGCCGAAATTGTCGATACCCCGATTGTGATTGTCCATGTGTCGAACCGCGAAGCCATGGAAGAAATCGAACGCGCCCGCGTGCGCGGCAGCAAGGTTATTGGCGAAACCTGCCCGCAATATCTGATGCTGACGGCGGACGACCTTGATCAGAACGAGATGGAAGGCGCGAAATTTGTCTGCTCCCCACCGCCGCGCGATAAGGCCAGTCAGGACGCGTGTTGGGATGGTTTGCAACGTGGTGTGTTTGATCTGTTCTCATCCGATCACTGCCCGTTTCGCTTTGACGACCCCGAGGGCAAGCTGATTGAAAAGGGCAAGAAAAGCTTCCGCTGGATCCCCAATGGCATTCCCGGTGTGGCAACCCGCCTGCCGATCCTGTTTTCCGAAGGGGTGCAAAAGGGGCGCATTGACCTCAACCGCTTTGTTGCCCTGACCGCGACCAACCATGCCAAGCTGTATGGCATGTACCCGCAAAAGGGCACGATTGCGATTGGATCGGATGCCGATATCGCGCTTTGGGACCCGGAAAAGAACGTTACCATCACCAATGAAATGCTCGCACAGGGCTGTGACTACACCCCGTATGAGGGGCTGGAAGTAACCGGATGGCCGGTTCACACGATGGTGCGCGGTAAAACCGTGGTTAAGGATGGCGAACTTTCGGGTGAAAAGGGCTATGGCAAATATTTGGCGCGTCAAAAGTCATCTTTGACGGCCTGATCAAGACATCACATTTTGCGCAGCATTTTGGTTCTTTGGGACTGAAATGCTGCGCTTTTTATATATTCTTGGGATATTTCTTCAAAAACGAACGCCAAAGTGATCGACGTTAACTTGGTGCCCGAAATACAAAGCTCTTTAACGCATCTTGGCGATGCTTTTGCGAAAACGCATCGCACTAAACGCAAAGAACCCGGTGGCGATAGTAAACACCAATAGGAATTCCGGCCACACCACGTCAATTCCGGCGCCGCGAAACAGGATCGCCTGAGCATATTTTACGAAATGCGTCGAGGGCGAGAACTCCATGATGCTCTGAAGCGTCTCCGGCATGCTTTCAATTGGCGTGCTGCCGCCCGACAGCATCCGAAGTGGCAATACCACCAAAATAAACAGCAACCCGAATTGCGGCATGGAGCGGGTCAAGGTCGCCAGAAAAATGCCAAGGGCAGTGGCAAAAAACAGATACAGCGTGACCCCGGCCATAAACAGAACTTTGGAGCCGATTACCGGTACCCCCAAGATCAGTTCGACCACAAAAATCAGTGACACCATGCTGGCGATCAAAATTACCAGCCCATTGGCCCAGACCTTTGCCATCATGATTTCAAACGGATCAAGCGGCATCACCAGCAAATGTTCAATCGTGCCATGTTCTCGTTCGCGAATAAGCGCTGCCCCCGATAAAATGATCGACAGCATCGTGATCGCATTGATAATTTCCATCGTGCTGGTAAACCATGAGCTTGTCGCATTCTGGTTATAGGCATAGCGCGTAACGATCTTGGCCGCAGTATCCTGATTGGCCCCAGCATAGGATGACTTGCCGCCAAGCCATGTTGCAACTTCTTGCGCGACGATATTGCTGACATAGCCCTGGCCGATCCCCGCCTGCATCATTGCGGTGGCATCAATGTTCAACTGCACTTCGGGCTTGTCTCCGGCGACCACGTCCTTTTCAAAATCGGGTGGGATCACCAGAACAAAGGTAAAGGCACCACTGTCCATGACCCCGTCAATGTCACGTTCGGCGATCCGGACCGGATCCTGGAAAAAGGGCGCAAGGAATGCATCAGAAATCCGAAGCGACAAGGCCGATCCATCTTGGTCGGCAATGGCGATCGAGGCGTTGTGCAAATCATGCGAGAACCCGGTGGCGGCGTTATAAATCGCAAAGGTAAACGCCCAGATTATCAGGATAATCAAAACCGCATCGCGCTTGAGGCTATAAAGCTCCTTGATGCCAAGGCGGTAAATATTGCTGATCTTTCTGCCCAGCATGCCTTACGCCTCCTGCTTTTTAAGAAGCAGCATCGAAAGCACGGTCAGAACCGGGAAAAACAGCGCAAGATGCAGCAGTTCGGGGTAAAGCGCGGCAAAGCCAAGCCCCTTAGTGAAGGTGCCGACACTGATCGCCATGAAATGCGATGTCGGAATAATGACCGACAAAACCTCTGGCGCGCCTTCAAGCGATGACACAGGCTGCATCATCCCGGAAAACATCACCGATGGCACCATGGTGATAATTGCTGTGCCAAAAAGGGCGGCGATCTGCGTGCTGGTGAACGATGAAATCAAAAGCCCTAACCCGGTGGTGGCAAATACAAACAACACAGCCCCCAGCAACAGGGTAAATTCATTGCCCCGGATCGGCACGCCAAACCAGAACAGCGCCATCGCCGTCATCAAAACAAAATTGACCATTCCCAACCCGACATAAGGCAATTGCTTGCCCAACAGGAATTCAAGCCGCGATACCGGTGTGACATAAAGATTGGTGATGGATCCCAGTTCCTTTTCACGCACCACCCCGACTGCCATCAAAACCGCAGGGATAAACATCAATAAAAGGGCGATGACCGACGGCACCATGGAATAGACGCTTTTGAAATCCTGATTATATCGATACCGCGCTTCAATCTGCATCGGCTGGGCCTGATTGGCGTTTCCCACGTCGCGTTTGCTATGTTCGGTAAGGTATCTATTGTGAATACCTTCGACATACCCATGGATGGTTTCGGCACGAAACGGCATGGTGCCATCAATGGTCGCGGCAATTTCCGGGCCGGCACCGCGGCCGACATCGCGGCCAAATCCCGGTGGAATTTCAATTGCCAATGCAATGTCGCCCGACAGCAACCGTGCCTCAAGATCGTGATTGCTGATCAGGGGAGGCTGTTCTTCGAAATACCGCGATCCGGCCAGATTTTCGATATAGGTCCGGCTTTCCGGTGTCTGGTCACGGTCAAGCACCGCATAGGTCAGGTTTTCAACATCAAACGTAATCCCATAGCCAAATACCGGCATCAGGATAGCGGTCCCGATCAGGGCGAACATTAACCGGATCGGATCGCGCACAAGCTCCATGGTTTCACGTAGGGAATAGGCCCACAATCGCCGAAAACTGAACAACGATGCCGTGGCAGGCTGCCAGCCTTCCACGCTTGTTTCATCTGCCGACAGGGTGGAAAGGGGATCGCTATCCGTATCATTCTCGCCGCCCTCTCCACTGGCTTCTTCCAGATGGCTAATAAAGGCTTCTTCCAGTGTGTCGCAGCCCCGTTGTTCGGTGATCGCAGCAGGGGTGTCACTGACTAAAACCTTACCGGCATGCATCAAGGAAATGCGATCACACCGTTCGGCTTCATTCATGAAATGGGTGGAGATAAAAATCGTTACCCCCTGATCGCGCGAAAGCTCGACCAATAATTCCCAGAACCCGTCGCGCGCCACCGGGTCAACGCCCGATGTCGGTTCATCCAAAATCAGGATTTCCGGGCTGTGAATGATGGCGACGGCCAATGACAGGCGCTGTCGCACACCAAGCGGAAGCTGTTCGGCCAGTTCCGCATGATATTGGATCAATCCAAACCGTTCAGATAAGGCATCTATGCGCGGGGTGATGTCTTTGGCGGGCAAGTGAAACAGCCGGGCATGCAGTTCAAGGTTCTGCAAAACCGTCAGTTCAGAATATAACGAAAAGGCTTGGCTCATGTAACCCACGCGGCGGCGCAGTTCGATATCCTGCCCATCGACCGGTTTGCCAAACAGTTCTGCCGTGCCCTCGGTTGCGGCCAAAAGCCCGGTCAGCATTTTCATGGTGGTGGTCTTGCCACACCCGTTGGAGCCGAGAAACCCGAAAATCTCGCCTTTTTCAATACGAAAGCTGACATTATCCACGGCGGTAAAATTGCCGAACCGCTGGGTCAGGTTTTCCGCAACGATGGCCGGTACATCCCCATGAACCGTGCGCGGCGGGATTTGTAACGCGTGATGTCCACGCCGCTGGTCTTTGGGTAACAGTGCAACAAAGGCGGCTTCAAGGGTGTCGGTTTCGGTTTGCGACAACAATGCCTCGGCGGTCCCGGTTGCAAGGATCTTCCCGTCATTCATTGCCACCAAATGATCAAACCGTGCGGCTTCATCCATATAGGCGGTTGCCACCAGAACCGTCATCTTGGTTTGCGATGTCTGGATGGTATCAATCAGCTGCCAGAACTGTCGGCGTGATAACGGATCGACCCCTGTTGTCGGCTCATCCAAAATCAGGATTTCCGGATCATGGATCAACGCACAACACAGGCCGAGCTTTTGTTTCATCCCACCTGAAAGCTTGCTGGCCGGGCGCTCGGTAAACAGCGACAGGCCGGTGGCCTTGACCAGCCGGGTGATCCGTGCATCGCGTTCGCGTTTGCCCTGCCCAAACAAGCGGCCAAAAAACTCAAGGTTCTCGCGGACCGTCAGATCCATATACAGGTTCTTGCCAAGCCCCTGCGGCATATAGGCAATTTTCGGCAGCACACTGTTGCGATGCGTGGCTTCTGCCATCGACCCGCCAAGGGTTTCAACCACCCCGTCCTGTCCTTTCCGCGCGCCTGAAATCAGCGCAAGGGCAGTGGATTTACCCACCCCGTCCGGGCCAATAAATCCGACGGTTTGCCCGGCGGGGATCTCAAGGCTGATCTGATCAACTGCGCGAACCTTGCCATAGCGATGGCTGACATCGCACAGCCGCACGGCCAAGGGCACCTTGGAACCGGTCGAATGGTTCATTCCTGCAGGCTCCGGCGTAAGGTGGCGTCATCGGGCAGATTTGGCATCAAGTCTTGGGGCCAGTCATTGTGGTCGGCCAACATGATATAGGTTTCACCGGGCAGGCCGGTTTTTACCCGTTTGATGTGTTCGGCAAGCAATGCACGATCAATACGCACCGTGACGCGAAACATCAATTTATCGCGTTCTGATTTTGTTTCGACCTCGCGCGGGGTGAATTGGGCATCATCGGCGACGAACGATACTCTGGCCGGGATGACAAATTCCGGCGCGGCATCCAGCACAATACGCGCCTCATTGCCGACAAAGGCCAATCCGGCCTGACGGGTAGGTAAAAACACATTCATATAAACATCGGTCAGATCAATCATCGTGATGACCGGGCCGCCGCCTGCCAAAACCTCGCCCGGTTCGGCAAGACGATACTGAACGCGCCCGTCACGTGGTGCACGCAGGACAGAATCATCAATCTGAACCTGAATGCGGCGTTGTTCTGCCTCGGCGGCCTCTACATTGCGTTCGGCACTGGTCAGGCGCGATTGTGATGCGCTCAGTGCGGCCCGTGCGACATCCCGGTTGGCCCGGCGCTGATCGACCTGTTCGCGCGAGATATTGTTGTTTTTGACAAGCTCATTGGCCCGGGTCAGTTGCTGATTGCTAAACGAAAGCTCGCTTTCGCGTTGAACAATTTCGGCCTTGGCTTCTGCAATGCCCTGCTTGGCACTGGCGACCTCGGCAGCGGCCTTGGCCTTGCTGGCCATAAGCTCGGCGGTATCCATGTGTGCCAGAACTTGACCGGCAGTGACACTGTCGCCTTCATCAACCAAAACCGCGTCCACCCGTCCGGCATATTTGGTTGCCACCCGAATTTCCTCAGCCTCAATCCGGCCGTTGCCAGATGCGATATACCCCGGAAGCTCGGATTGTTGTGATTGCCAGTACGTGTAACCGCCACCGGCAGCGATAACGATCACGACAAGGACGATCAACACACCACGCAGGCTTTTCATTCCACTCTCCAAAGACAGGGGCAATGCAACAGTAAAACAACCAATGGTCGCGCAATCTGACCAGAGTTCACTTTACGATGCAACGCAACAATTTATGGAATGATCCTAGGTGGCGGGTGAAAAGCAATCTTTGATCTTGAACAATCGCGTTGTTAATTCAGCACAGCAGTCATTAGTCATTGGGTGGAACGCAAAAACGATGGATCCGGGGCGTGAAAGCGTTACATCGCCAAATCAAACACCATCAGCCCTGAAATCTCGCCCTCGGCGGCCTTGACCAGTTCGGCTCCAAGCGCCTGATGGGTGGGGTGTGCTAAATAGGCATCGCGGGCGGTTTCATCATCAAAATCAATGCAAAACCCGTGGCGGAACCCTTGTTCAAGGTTTTCCGGGCTGACCGAAACGCCGCCGTCAAAGCCCCGCATTCCGGCAATTTCCCGGCCAAGGTCGGCCAGCGCATCAAACAGGCTGTCGATGACATTCTGGTCAATGCCGGATTTGAATTTGATCAAGACAATATGACGGATCATCGGAGGTTCCTTTGCAAAGCATAACACCCGATGATTCCTTTAATCGAGCCGTGCTGTCAATGTTGGCTGGCACGGTACGTTCCATCGGGCATTTAATCGGGCTTGCAGTTTTCGACCAGTCGTGTTGAATGCATTCAGTCTTCCCGGTATCCATGAACACCACGGGCGACACCGTGGCCCAACCCGTCCCCGGCAGGAGGCCCTACATGCTGCTGACGTTTGAAACCGCACTTGGAATGCTTGCCGGTACGCTGACCACGATTGCCTTCCTGCCTCAGGTCATCCGGACATGGCGCACCCGATCAACCGCCGATATCTCGCTTGTGATGTTTCTCGTGCTGTGTAGCGGCGTTCTGCTGTGGCTGATTTATGGCTTGCTGCGCGGTGACTGGCCGGTGATCATTTCCAATGCCGTGACCATCCTTTTGGCGGGCACCATCCTGTTCTTCAAGTTGCGGCACGGCTAGAAACGGCCTTGATCGCATCCCCAATGATCGACACACCCTGATCAAGTTCCTCAGCACTGATCGTAAGTGGCGGGGCAATGCGAAACACCCCGCCCATCCCCGGCATTTTGACGATATTCATGCTGAGCCCGCGTTTAAACGCCTCGGCCATGATCGCAGCCCCCATGTCGTGATCGGGTTCGCGGTTGCCGGTTGGCTTGATGATTTCCATCCCCAAAAGCAGCCCGCGCCCGCGCACGTCCCCCACACAGTCATACTGGTCTTTTAACTGCGACAACCCGTCAAAAAGCTGCGCGCCCATCTGACCGGCGCGCGCGACCAGATTTTCATCGCGCACAACATCCAGCACGGTTAAACCGACAGCCGCGGGCAGGGGATCGGACACATGGGTGGTGTAAAACAAAAAGCCCTTTTCATGGGCGGTTTCTTCGATGGCGGGCGTGGTCATCACGGCCGATAACGGCAATCCCGCCCCGATGGTTTTTGACAATGTCAGGATATCGGGTGTCACCCCGTCACGCTGAAACGCAAACATATGGCCAGTGCGGCCAATCCCGGTTTGCGCTTCATCCAAAATCAAAAGCATCCCGCGCTCTTCACATTTCTTCTTAAGGGCGGCCAGATACCCCTTGGGCAGCTCCAAAATCCCGCCACTTGATAAAATCGGCTCGGCGACAAAGGCGGCAAGATTGCCGGTCGACTGGTTGTCCACCAGCTCAAAGGCATCATCAAGCTCCGTCTGCCAATCAAGCGACCCATCGGCATGTTTAAACCGCGGGCGAAATGCATTTGGTGCGGGGATGGCAAAGGACCCAACCGCGGCCGGGCCATATCCCTTACGCCCGGCACTATAGGTTGCCGATGCCGCCACCCCGGTCATTCCGTGCCAGCTTTTGGAAAACGCCACGACCTCATGCTTACCTGTCACAAGCTTGGCCATGCGAATGGCGGCCTCATTGCTTTCCGCACCGGTCGACAGCAACAACACCTTTTCCAATCCCGGTGCCAGTTCTGCCAACCGTTCGGCGAGATCAACCACCGGGCGGGTCAGCATGCTGCTAAACAGATGTGCGACCGTTTCAACCTGTCTTTGAACGGTCTCAACAATGCGCGGATGCCCGTGGCCCAAAACAGCACTCATCTGCCCGGATGTGAAATCAAGGATTGCGCGCCCATCGGCGTCATACACAAACGATCCCTTGGCACGTTCGATAATCGCCGGATCAAACGGGCTGCCATAACGAATCAGATGGTTTTGTGCAGCTTTCCAGAATTTCGGATCGGTGTTGTTTGACATTGGGGGCTCCCGGCAAAATGCATGTTGCGTTCAATACAGTCGATCTTATCGACTGGTGATTCTCGCGTAAAATTGATAGTTATGCCATTCTGGTATTGGAAAAATTGATAGTCAGAAGCGCTAACCATGCAAACGCCCCTTGACCTCAAACTGCTGACCACCTTTGTCCGTGCGGCCCATTCCGGCACATTAAGCGCAACCGCCATTCAGGTCGGGCGCACCCAATCGACCGTCACCATGCAAATCCAAAGGTTGGAAGAAACCCTTGGCCAAAGCCTGTTTCACCGAAGCGGCAGCGGGGTTGCCTTGACCGGGCATGGCGAACGGTTTCTGGGCTATGCCGAACGGATTTTAAAGCTACAGGACGAGGCCCTCTCGGCCTTTTCCGATCAGGGTTTGCGCGGTGCCATCACCTTTGGCTGCCCCGAAGATTACCTGATCGCCTTTTTCCCGGCCTTGCTCAAAAGCTTCGGCACGATCTACCCCGACATCGAAATCAAGGTCGTCTCGGCCCCGACACCGGACCTGCACCGATTGCTCCATGCGCGCCAGATCGACATGGCGCTGGTCTCGGTCGCTGACCCAACCGCAACCGACATCACGCGGACCGAACAACTGGCCTGGGTCGGCAGCAAACCCGCCCTTGAATTGCATGATTTTGGAATGGGTATCGGGGGCGGAGATAGCACACCCATCCCGCTCGCCCTTGCCGCCTCAAACGCGCTGGATCACAGGGCCGCTTGCGATGCCATGGATGCGGCCAATATGCCCTACAAAATATCCTATGCCAGCAACAGCCTTGCGGGGCTGATTGCGGTTGCCCGTTCGGGCCTGGCGATCAGCGTGATGATGCAAAAAGCTGTGCCGAACGATCTGTTCATCCTCAAGTCGCCACTACCACCGTTGCCCAAACTTGGCCTGCACGTCATGAAATCGGAATTCACCCAAACCCCCGCCACCGACGCCTTCGCAGATCACATCAGCAAGATGCTGCCGTTTTTGTGAAGTGTTCAGGCTGTTCCGGTCGCACCAGTTTAGTAGTCATCTTAGTCTAGGCTCAGGACTTATTATTTGAGGTAAAAGATGACGGCTGTAGCGATACAGATCGCTCATAAAGTGCTCCTCACCAATCAGAGACACCACTTTCAAACGAAAAAATGCGAAGCAAAATTAATAGGTCCTGAGCCTAAGTTGCCCGCTGCGTAACCCCTATTTATCTAGCCTTACTAACAGAACAAAGTTGCTAAATTATATTCATCTTATTGATTCTTGCGAAAGAAAGCCGCTACCTTAGCGAGAAGTGTAGAGGGGGAATGATGTGAAGCTGGAAGACATCAAGCTATCAGATTTGCGGGTTAACAGCGCCAATGACAGGCATGGTGAACTCATAGATGAAGATGCAGCCATTGAATGGTTGCTGAAACATCGAACCCTCCACATGCAAAACCTTGCTAAAGATATTGTCTCGACGGGTGCAATTTACGAACCCCCGCTCGTTCACCCTCATGATGGGCATTTTATCGTCTATGATGGTAACCGCCGGACAAGTGTTCTGAAACTCTTGAGTGTCCCTCAGCGCGCGCCTTCATCCGATTGGGCGGACTTCTTTTCTAATCTGAGAGAAAACTGGACAGGCGCGTTCCCATCAACCGTCGAATGTCAGATAGAAGAAGATCGCGATAGGTTAGATGAAATTCTCTATCGTAGGCATACGGGACAACAAAGTGGCGTAGGTCAAAGCCAATGGGACGCAGAGGCCAAATCGAACTTTGAGAGGAGGACGGGTAAGAAGACCAAGATCAACGTTGCGGAAGAGATTGAACGGTTGTTGATAAGTTCTGGCAGACTCGACAACGAATTGAAAATTCCTAGATCAAACCTGAACAGATTGCTATCTGCCGAACAATTTCGTAATCGGGCTGGTATTGCGGTTGATTCTAACAAGCTCAGATATACACATGATGAAGACAAGGTTTTGAACGCGCTTGAGCGTATAGCCCGAGACCTGTCATCTCGAACTATTACGCTTGAAGATATTTGGGATAATGATTCAAAGCGCGCCTATCTCAACAAACTTGATCAAGAAAAAGTGCTTCCACGATCCGAAGACTCGCTTCCCAAGACGGCTCCGGCCAAAACTACGTCAACTCAGACAAAAACATCGCAGAAGGAAAGCAAGCCGTCATCCGATCCGGGTAAACGGCGTCATTTGATTCGGAATTTGGATTTCGGGTTTCAGCAGACACAAAAGAATCGGAAGATTTTGGATATATTCAATGAGTTACAGCATCGGCTGAAATTTGACGAACATGATAATGCCATCGCTGTCTTGTTCCGTGTATTACTTGAACTCTCGCTTGAACACTACATCGAGGCTGCGAGCGTCCCAGATATTCAAAAGGGCGATAAACTATCCAACAAGTATCGCAAAACCCTTAGGCATATGCTTGACACCGGAAAAATTGATAAGAAGCAGATCGACGCTCTTAAAAAATTTGAAAAGGACGATCCGTTGTTCTCAACGACGACACTGCATTCATACGTTCACAGTGCCGATTTTTTCCCATCTGACCATCACTTGAAGAGTATGTGGGATACTCTCGAGAGTTTCATTGTGAAATGTCTCAAAGCTTAGTTTTATGCATGTTTCTGGGGCTGGAGGCATCCACCCAAAGCGTTTAGTCAATCTTTCGAAGCTCTTCTTTGAGACGATCTAGATTTGAGCTGCATATTTCTAGCCTGCTTTTATCGGTCTTTTCTGAATAAATTGCTTCTGCCTCCTCAAAGCTCTCGATTGCTCTCTCGAGATCGTACTTCTCGGTCTCTCCCTTTATTCGAACGGCATGATTTCCATAAATGCCGCCAATTCGACATTTAATATAAGCGTAACGCTCCGGCTCATCCTCTACGGTAATAAATTCCAGTGATTGAAAATAAGCGTCTAAGCAGCGAATAGAGAAAATCTCATACATTTCTTCATTTGAATGTAGTGCGTGAACGTAAAGAACTTCACCCAGTAAGAAATGAAGCTCCGCTAATTGATATGGCAGACGTGTTTTTGAAAAAAATTCCTGGCACTGCGTGAATTTGCTAATTGCCAACAGCCGAAGAAATTCTGCGTTTTGTGAATTTTCTTCTGATGCTTGGGACTGAGAAAAGAATATCTGTCCCAAATTTATACTCGCTGAAATAAGCGCCTCGATGTCGAAGTTTTCCCTCGCGCATATTTCTGAGGCCGAGAAAACCTCCCTCGCTCGTTTCATTACCTCCGGCGAGAGGGGCTCTTGGTGCATATTGGATTTCCTAAGCATTGCTGAGCCAAGGCTGTTTGCAACATAAGAAAATATTGGCCTACTGTTTTTGACCTGCTCAAGCCTATCATAAGCGTCTGACAAAATTTCTATTGCTGCCTCAATGTGTGAGTTGTCTAACGTGAGCCTTGAGAGATCAAGGAAACTGTTTGCCAAGACAACTTGAGATGATGGGAGGTCATATTCGCTGTCATCCTCAAGCTGACCAAACAGTTTTACTGCTTCTCTAGCATGATCAATACTGGACTCCAGCGCTCGTAATCTTTCTTCCGCATTAAGATCAACGCTATGTTGTCGAAGTGCCATTGATGTTTTGAGCTGCAAACCAGCTAGGACGGCATCACAGATTTCGGTGTTTTCAATTTCGACAAAGCATCGGTTTAATAAATCAACAGAGATCCAAACATAATGGTATGCCGATCTGCGGCTTCCCTCGTATATCTGCCCAGCCAAATCTTCGAACAGTGTAATCATTTCAAGTTTGTCGAAGTGGGATAGGTATAATGCTGCCCGTTCATAACACTGATAGCAGAGGGCTAGGTCATCTTGTAGGAAGGCGCAGTTTCCTCTTGCTATGCTAATTGATGCTTGTTTACGAATCTGCTTGATCGTCTTTTCTTGTAGTTGCGTATCTTCTGCATCTTTCAAAAATCCAATAGCACCTTCAATGTTGCCGGCCTCTATTTGAGAGGACGCGCTTTGTATTGAATTAGAAAATACTTCGGAAGACTCTAGGATTTCATTCATTTGTTGTTTTAGGTTCGCGTATTCCCTTGCCTTGCTTTCCAAAAATTGGGTTATCTCGTCGAAGTTTGCGCGTGGGTTTTCGTTTTCAAACTGTTCGGCGACTTTTCGAAGTGTGCTTTCTATATGAGAGTACGCTTCGGTTAGGTTGTCATCTGGATGGTAATTTGCTTCCTCAGCACACTTTGCAATTTCAGATTCTGAAACTCCTAGTGCAACTAGGAGGGGATCGATTGTCCTTGGGTGCGGATTTGAAACTGTCCCGTTTTCAAGTTCACTAATTCGCCGGACTCTTGCGGGGGTTCCAAATGCATCCTCCGACAACTGCAGCTGGGTTAATCCGAGGGCTTTTCGCTTCCGCAGTATTAGTCCGCCAATCAATTGTCCAAACGACTTCGACATATTCCGCATAAACTCCGCATATTTTCCGATTGTGAACCGCAAAATCATTGATCACAAAAGTATCAAAGTTTTCCCGTTCGTCGAGTCAGCAAGCGCCTCGACCATTTGACCGAGATGCGAGGAAAACATGAAGATAAGCAAAGTAATAACAATTTTTTCTACAGTTGTTGCGTTGTTGGCGATGCAGCACCCAGAACTCCTGCTTTTGTCGGCCATATGTGCGTTATGTTCAGCATTGATATCGCTACTTGAATAGCTCGGAGGTAATAACCTTCGCCACATACTCCACCGGATGCTGCGGCTTCACACCTTCATAGCGCTTCACCTGACAGCGGCACGAATATCCGGTGATCAGCATGTTTTCAGCACCCGTCGCATCGACTTTCTTTTTCCAGCTTAGGTCGCAAAGATCGCGCGAGGTTTCCTGATGGCGGAGTGTGGCAGGGTTCTTCCTTGCCTGACGGGCAGAATATATCCATTTCCTTGTGTCGCGGTGCTCAAATGATATATAATGATGATATCATTTGATTTTGATGGAGGCTGTCATGTCCTCAAGTCTCGCACAAGTCAGGCCCGTTTCTGACACCGGTGCTGCTTTCTGGAAGGCGGTGGGTATTCCCGCGCGCGGGCCTGCATTGCACGCAGCGTTGCAGCAGGGCATTCCCTATGCGACCTATGGCAAGCTGGCTTCTGCCGCCGGTTTGGATCGCAAGGAACTGGCAAAATATGTTGTCATTCCGATGGCAACGCTGCAACGCCGGGCCAAGCTGGGCCGCTTCAAGGTCGATGAAAGTGACAAGCTATATCGCTTTGCCGAAGTGTTTAATGCGGCGACCGATCTGTTTGAAGGCGACCGGGATCAGGCGCGCCATTGGTTGTTAAGCCCCGTGCAGGGGCTGGGGGGCGCGTGCCCGGCGGAAATGATTGCGACATCGGCCGGGACCGATGCGGTGCTTGATCTGATCGGGCGGTTGGAACACGGCGTCTTCGCATGACTGAGGTTGCCGCGTACCGTTTGCTTAAACGAAAATGGAAAGACGCGGCATTTGATGGGGAAGGGGCGCGGCTTTATGGCGGGCGCTGGAACAGTCGCGGGAAATCGGCGATCTATCTTGCGGGGTCACAATCGCTTGCGATGCTCGAAGTCATGGTGCATCTGAACGATTACCGGCTTCTGGCAAGTTACGTTTTGTTTGAAGTTCGCCTTCCCGCCGATCACATCACCGATCTGTCTGATGACCAAATCCCGCGTGACTGGCAGGCGCAACCCGCCCCGACATCAACGGCTGAAATCGGGGATGCATGGCTTGATCAAAATGCCGGTCTCGCACTTGCAGTGCCAAGTGTCATTGTGCCGCGCGAAAAGAACTATCTGCTGAATACGCGGCATTCCCTGTTTCCCGACGTGGCCGAAAGCGCAGAAGAACTGGAGTTCAGCCCTGATGCAAGGCTTTGAAATAATTCAGGTTCGTTTAGCTGGCCAACGCATCAATGCTGGTGGCGAGTGCCTTGGCAAGCTTACGCGATCATATTTACGGTCGACCACTATGGTCAGAGCTGTTGTTGCCGCTGCCCGATCCTGAATAGTACCGCGTGCCGGGAAGGGATTCATGTTGTCGCCCATCGCTGGAGCGACGGTCTTTGCCGCTGACCCAGAAAACCCGGATGACGAAGACACCCACCGCCAGCGCAATAACGATACCAAGAATGTTTTGCAAAAGTTCCATGTCTTATCCTCAGGCTAAGCGGGCAGGCAAATACGCCACCGGATGTTGCGCCTAACGGGGCAGGTGTTCGGCGGATTCAACGGTTTGGGCAATCAGGGTTGCGATTGTCATGGGGCCGACACCACCGGGAACCGGCGTATAGGCCGCACAGCGGTTGACCACCGCACTCAGTTCAATGTCGCCAATGCCGCCGGGATGGTACCCTGCATCGACGACAACAGCACCGTCTTTTATCCATGCACCCTTGATGAATTCGGGCTTTCCGACCGCGCCAACGACGATATCGGCCGACTTGATAAGATCGGGAAGGTTCTTCGTTCTCGAATGGCAAATTGTCACGGTGGCATTGGCATTAAGCAGCATCATCGCAATCGGTTTGCCAAGGATGGGGCTTCTGCCAATGACAACGGCATGCTTTCCTTCTACCGGGATTTTGTAATGGCTTAACATCCGCATGATGCCTGCGGGGGTTGCCGATCCATAAGCCGGTTCGCCCATCGACATCCGGCCAAAGCCAAGCACGGTGACGCCATCAGCATCCTTTGCCAAATCGATTTGATTGAAACAGGCCCGTTCGTCAATTTGCGGCGGGACCGGATGTTGCAACAAGATGCCGCAAACCCGCGGGTTTGCATTCAATTTCGCGATTTCAGCAAGCAGTTCTTCGGTCGTGGTTTCTTCAGGAAGCGCGACCTTAAGGGATTCCATCCCGACGCGCTCACAGGCCTTGCCCTTCATTCTGACATAGGTGGCCGAAGAAGGATCTTCGCCGACAAGGATCGTTGCCAAAACCGGGACCATGCCGCCGCGTTTTTCTTTGAGCGCCTTCACCCGGATGGCGAGGGTTTGTTCAATTTCCTTTGCAAGAGACCGTCCATCAAGGACAATCGGATTGCTGTTTGGCTCAGTCATAAGGCTCACCTTTCCGGGTGTCAGTGGATGCTTATTATTGCATGAGTTTGGCCAGATACTCCACCGGATGTTGCGGCTTTACACCTTCATAGCGTTTGACCTGACAGCGGCATGAAAAGCCGGTGACCAGCATGTTTTGCGCCCCCGTGGCATCGACCTTCTTTTTCCAGCTCATATCATAAAGCGCGCGCGAGGTTTCCTGATGGCGGGTTTCGTGGCCGTAAACGCCCGCCATGCCGCAGCAGCCGGTCTTTTCGGTGGTGAGTGTAAGGCCAAACGCGGCGAAGATTTTTTGCCATTTTACGCCGACATCGGGGATCGATGTTTTTTCCGTGCAATGGGGGAACAGGCTTGCCGGGGCATCAATGTTAACGCTGTTATCCATATTGGGCGGGCTCAGGCGGCCCTCGGCGATTTCGGTCGATAACCATTCGTGGAACAGATGCACGCGGTAGTCTGGACGGTCATACAAGCGCTGGGCGTATTCCTGTCGGTAGGTCAGGGCCACACTGGCTTCAATCCCGACCATGGCAACGCCGGACGCCGCAATTTTGCCATACACAATGTCGTTTTGCTGGGCCAGATAGTCGAACTTTTTCAGGAACCCTTTGACGTGCATGGCCTTGCCATTGGCGCGGTAGGGCGGCACAAAGACTTGATATCCAAGGGTTTGCAGAAGGTCCACATGGGCGAGCAGCACGTCGGTATCGTAATGGGTGGTGAAGCAATCCTGCACGATGATGACGGATTTGGCTTTTTGTGCGGGTGTGAGCGCATCCAGATCGGCCTGTTTGAACCGGGCAATGCCGCGTTTGCGTAAGGCCGATTTAAGGCCTTGTCGATCAAGCTTTGGCAAGTCGGTCAGGCCGATGAAGCGTTTGAAAATCCACGGCATCGGCGGGATCGATTGCAGGGTGTTAAACAGGCCGGGGGCCACGGCCATCACGGGGGCAAGCGCCTCCAGACTGGCGATCACGTAATCCTTTACCGGGCGTTTGTAGCGGGTGTGATAGGCTTCTAAGAACCGCGATTTCATTTCCGGAATATCGACCTTAACCGGGCATTGTCCGGCACAGGCCTTGCACGACAGGCAGCCTGCCATGGCTTCATAGACGTCATGGGAAAAATCGCGCGCATTGATCACCGCCAAATCCTGGTTCATCGGATCGGTGCCGATTGATAATTGCCGGATCCATTCGCGAACCATGCCCGCCCGGCCCTTGGGCGAATGAACGCGGTTGCGCGTGACCTTATAGGACGGGCACATCGGGTCCATCAGGTCCCAGTTAAAGCACGCCCCATTGCCGTTACAGCGCGTCGCATTAAGGTATTCATCGCGGAGTTTTTCTTCGATCTGGCGGTCATACTGGCCGCGCATCGGGGCTTCATCAATCGCGGTGATCGGCATGTTCTTTGAATAGGGTGATGCGATCTTGCCGGGGTTTAATTGTCCTTCCGGATCAAAGGCTTCCTTGATGCGGCGCAGGCTATCATAAAGTTCTGGCCCGAAATAAATCGGCGAATATTCGCCGCGAAATCCCTTGCCATGTTCACCCCAGATCAGGCCGTTATAGCGTTTGGTCAAATCGGCAACCGCATCCGACACGCGCCGCAACCGCGCTTCGTCTTCTTCGTCCATCATATCAAGCAACGGGCGCACATGCAGGCAGCCAACATCGACATGACCAAACATGCCGTAATCAAGCCCTTCGGCATCCAGTAAAGCGCGGAATTCTGCGATAAAATCGGCCAGATTTTCGGGTGGCACAGCGGTATCTTCGACAAACGGGGTCGCACGGCGTTTGCCCTCAAGATTGCCAAGCAACCCAACGGATTTGGCCCGGATCGACCAGATGGCGGCAATTTGGGCCGGGTCGGTGGCCTGTACCCAGCCAATCGGGGCGTGTTCAGCCGTCGGATTGGCGGCAAGATGGGCGGCCAGTTCGTCCTGCTTGGCGACGACGTCTTCGGCAGTTTCGCCAATGAATTCAACAACATTGAAGCCGCGCGTCTGCACCGTACTGGTATCTGTGCCGAGCAATTTACCCAACATGTGCCAGCTTTCATCCTGCTCGGCCAGCTTCATGACCTTGTCATCGATGCTTTCAATCGCGACGGGATCAAATTGCACCAACGTGCCAACATGGCGCAAAGCCGCGTCAAAGCTGGCGTAACGGACGACAGAGACGGCCTTGTGCTTTGGCAACGGGATGACGCGCAGCGTGATATCTTTGACCATGCCAAGGCTGCCTTCGGCCCCGGCAATCAGGAAGCTTAAGTTCATATCCCCTTGATCGGAAACAGCTTCTTTAAGGTTATAGCCGGTAAGCCCGCGGTTCATTTCCGGGAAAATGGCCTTGATCTGATCACGCCGTGGGAAAATCTCGTCATGGACCATGCGATAAAGTGCACCAACACGATCCTCACGCGCCATAATTTCCTTGGCATCAGAAGCACTTAGCGCCGATGTTTTGAAATCCGTGCCATCGATCAGAACCGTGGTCATGTCATGGATATAGTGGCTGGTTTTGCCGTAAATCCGCGATCCTTTACCCGAACTGTCCGATCCGATCATGCCGCCGATGGTCGCCCGGCTGGCGGTGGAGACGGCAGGCGGGAAGAAAAATCCGTGGGGTTTGAGCCACGCATTAAGCTGATCGAGCACCACGCCCGGCTCGACTTTCACCAGTCCAGCATCCGCGTCAAAACCCCGTATCCTATTGAGATGTTTGGAAGTATCAAGGGTGATGGTGTTGTTGAGCGACTGGCCATTGGTGCCTGTGCCACCACCGCGCGGGGTGATTTTGACCTCGTGAAATTCTTCGCGCCCGGCCATTTCCATGACGATATTGATGTCATCGCACGATTTTGGCTGCAACACCGCGGTTGGCATCACCTGATACACACTGTTATCGGTGGCATTGATCAGGCGGGTCGGGAAGTCTGCATGGATTTCGCCGGTGAATTTACCTTCTGATTCCAATGCCTTAAGGAAACTGAGCGTCAGGTGATCGAGTGACCGGTCCGGGGTCAGAACCGGCAGGCGGTTAAAGCGGGTAAAGCTGCGGGCGGGCGAAGCAGGCATTGGGGTCTCTCTCATCCGAATTGATCGGTTGTTTGGGGTGCTTTTACCCTATTTGACCGGAGGATGATTAAATACACAAATCGAAAATTCTGACTGATTATTCATTTTTGGTGAATAATCGACCACATAAAACCGACCCGATGATGGCCCATCCGGGCCTTTCGGGGAAATCGGGGTGACGGGCAATTATTGCAATCGTCTGATGATTAGAATGCCCCTCAACGGCGTTCCCAGCTTTTTTAGGGCAAAAGGCCGGGGATTGCGGGCCTAAACGGCGGAAAACCGCGATAAATTCAATCCTCATACAAATAGATTTGAGCGGTGTCTTCTTATGTCGTCTTTCTGTGTGCCAACGGGCCGGTTTTTTCTTCCGCGGGGGAGCGTCGCGCGTTAGAGGTCCCGATAGAGTAAACACGTATAGGTAGAAACAAATTGCTTGTTAAGGTTGAGTATAATAAGATTTTCTCTCCTTTTATTGTGGAAGCGTAATGTGCGTAAGGGGCGGTCATGACGTCTATTTCCGGTTTTATGGCGAACAGATATGCCGCTTTGTCTTCGAATGCAGGGCAGAGGCAGTCGGCATCACAGACGGCGGGAAATGCTGCTGTTTCGTCACAACAGGCCGTTTCGAAGGAAACTGCGGCACCGGCACCGGGATCGCTTGCCAGTGCGGCGATGATTGCGCGCGACAAGATTGATGCGGGTTATGCCAAACTTGGCATCACCGGGACGTCGGGCACGACGGCGGATCAATGGGATGCGGTTGGGTTCCCGGATCTTGATCGTCAGATGCTTTTTGCGGTTAAGAGCAATGCGGGGGGCCTTTTTTCCGAGGCGGAGGTTTCGGCCGCCAAAAAAGAATTTAACAACAGAATTTCCGATATCATGGATGCCAACCCCGATGACCTTAAGCAAGGGTATCGTGACGTCATTGATTTTTACGATGCGGCAAGTGACGACGAAAAGGCCACGTTTGACTGGGTGGTGGACCGTTCCGAGGTGCAGAAATCCTATTTCGTGCACGGCGGAAGGGAAGATGTCGGGATGGGGATGCCGGTTGTCGAGAAACTGATGCAAGCCTGGGGGCAGCTCAACGCGGCAGGCGGGAATTCAAACGATCTTCCAAATATGCCCGCCTATCATGAGGCGATGATGTGGTGGGCGCAGGACAATGGCGGCGCACATCATGTTGATTTGCTGACGTAATTTTCGCACGTCCTACATAGTCGCACATGGCGGCTATGCGCGCCGAACCGGGATTTCGTCGCCTCCTTCGATATCGAGGCGTACGTTTGACGGGGGTGTTTTGCCCTACAAACGGAAACGGTTGCGCAGACCCAGACCGATCAGGAACAGGAAGACAAAACTGAAAGTGCCTTGTCCGATCATGAGGGCATTAATCCAAAAGCTTGGATCGCCGGGATAGAGTGCATCTAGCGCACCTTCTCGCAAGCCCCGCGATTGCGGGAGAAAGGGCAGGCTGTTGCTGATCGACAGGTGTGCCGATTGCCCCCAACCCGGAGCCGTCCACCATTCGACGTCTGTTGTCACAGCCTGTTTTTTATAGAACCCCATGCTGGCGACGGCGAGTACGAATAGAGCCACAAAGGGCCGCAGGATGCTTTGCCCATAATTGCTACACGCACTAAAGGCCATGTCCAGAACCGACCCAAACCAAGATGTTTCGATCCACCGCCGCGCCCTGTTTTCATCGGCGGAAAACCGCAAGGCGGCTTGATGGTCTTTGTTGGTTTCGGCGATTTCTTTTAGGCGTCGTAGTCGCGCAGCATCCTCTGGATATTCTGCCACAGCAAAGAACTTCTTAAACCAGTTACGCGACTGAGGTACACGTCGCAGTTTGACGTTTAGGTCGCTAAGTTCGACCTGATGGGAGGACCTGGAGGCTCGAAGGTCTAGAATGATATCCAAGTCACCCATTAGAAAAAGTGGTCCATTAAATGATGCACCCTGCATGTCGAAATATTTCAATACATTAGATGAGGATGGAAATACAAAAAGAGCTAGATTTTGTATCGATAGACCTTGGGCCTCAATATATCCGATGGATTTAGGACGGAAAATCAAAGTATTGAGACTCGCGTGACTGAATTTCAGATTGCTGTTGTCAAAAGTGGTTTTGGAGAAGCGAAAGTAACCTTTGTCAGAAGTTGTCGCATGGAAATTCACGCTACAGTCACTGAAGGCGGCTTTATCGAAATCTACGTCACAGTTGCCAAACGTAGCTTCAGAGAATTTTACGTCGCCACGGTCAAAAGTAGCTTCAGAGAATTTTACGTTGCCGTCACCAAAATGGGATTTAAGGAACGTAAGGTCACCGTTGCCGAAATTAGCACCTGCAAATGTCACGTCGCCGTTGCCAAAAGTGGCGCGAAAGAACGCCACTTCGCCGTCGCCAAAAGTAGCTTCAGAGAAGTTGACGTTGCCATTGCCGAATTTGACTTCAGAGAAGTCTGCTTTGCCATTGCCGAATTTGACTTCAGAGAAGTCTGCTTTGCCATTGCCGAAAGTGGAGCAACGGAAGTCCACGTCGCCGTCGTCGAAAGTGGCCTTAGAGAAGTCCACGTCGCCGTTGCCGAAAATAGCCTCAAAGAAGTCCACGTCGCCATGGCCGAAAGAGGTTTCAGAGAAGTCGATGTTGCCGGTACCGAATGTGACTCTAGAGAAGTTGACGGTGCCATAGCCGAAAGAGGTATCAGAGAAGTCGACGTTGCCGTTACCAAATGTGACTTTTAAAAAACTTACGTCGCCGTCACCGAAAGTAGTTCCTATAAATGTTAAGTTGCCGTCGCCGAAAGTGGCATTAAAGAATTCTACGCTTCTATCGCCGAAAGTTGCTCCTGAGAAGTCCACGTCGCCGTCGCCGAAATGATAGCCAGCGAAGGACAGGTTGCCTGCATAACTCCGTTCGGTTGAGAAATCGACACCGGCAAAACTGATGTTCCAACCCGGATGTTCTTCAATCCAGTTATTCCAAGCGTCTGGCCCCTGACGCCAAAAGTATAGCGCTTTATCGCCTTCTAGCGTTGGCATTTTTTGTTTTCCATCTTTTGTCATGCTCTTGACGTCGCTCTCTGTTGCCCACAGGGGAAGTACCCCACCAGAGTGCCCTTTAAAGTAGCGTTTGGCGATGTAAAACACGCAAGAAGCCTTTTGCCCGCATGGGGATTGGGCGCTATGGTCTTTTTGGGCAGGCGACATTTACAGGAACGGACATCGAAAACCATGCTGTCATCACTTAATATCCGCCATATGCGCGTGTTTGTCGCCGTGGCCGAGCAGGGATCGTTTAGTGCGGCGGCCGCCGCCCTTGGGCTGGGCTCCCCGGCGATCACCGCGACCATTCGTCAGTTTGAGGATGTGACGGGGGCTGCCCTTTTTGATCGAACGACGCGGCATGTGTCGTTGACGGTGACCGGGGAGCGGTTTTTGCCGATTGCGCGTCGGTTGATTGGCGATTTTGAAGAAGCACTTGGCGATCTTGATGCGCTGTCGCGCGGGATTGGCGGGAAAATCCGCATTGCGGCGGCACCGTCGGTTTTAACCCGTATTTTGCCCGGCGTGATCCGCCATTTCATGGCCGAGCATCCCGATGCGCGGCTTCGGCTTGATGAAATGAATGCCGGGGAAGTGCATGAAGCCGTGGCCAATGGGGTGGTTGATTTTGGCATTGCCGGGGAATGGCAGGATTTGCCCGATATCGCGTTTCGCCCGCTGTTTTCCGACCGGTTTGGTGTGCTGTGCCGGGCCGATCATGAATTTGCCGGGCAATCTGAAATCGCGTGGTCCGACCTTATTGATCAGCCGTTTGTCGGCCTTGGCCCGGAATCAGGCACGCGCGCGATGATGGCCGATCAGGGGTTTGGGGCTATTACATCAACCACGCCAACCACATCGGCCAACATACCGGCCATCTTGCCGACCATGCCGGTCAGTGCATCGGTGGCAAAGGCCGCCGCGCTTGGCATTGGGGCGGCTCAGGCGGTGATGGAGGGGGCGACGCGGGCAGAACGCGCCATGGCAGAGGCGGCCAAAAGCGGACACTCAAAAGGAAAACCGGCGACCAGCAATGCGGCCGATCTGGTGGCGGGATTGCGCCCGGTGGTCGAAACATCCAACACCATCACGCTGGCCGCGATGGTCGCCGAAGGGGTGGGGATTACCGTGCTGCCGGAATTGGCCGCGCGCATTGCGAGCGGGGTGTCGGACCAAACAGCAGACGCCAAACTGACGTTTGTGCCGCTGAGCCACCCAACACGCCACCGCCCGATTGGCGTGATTACGCGCCAGAGCAAAAGTCTGTCGCCGATTGCGCGGATTTTCCTGGCGATGGTGATGGATCAGGCGCCGAAACTGGATTTACCGGCGGCGATTGAGTGGGCTTGAGGGGGCATCTGGAATAGGGATGATCAGATAAAACTGTTTCCGGTTTACCATCCTTGCGTCATGCCCGCGCAGGCGGGCATCCATGGTGGTGCGTTTGGTGCTTGTGGCATGATGGACCCCCGCCTTCGCGGGGGGTGACGATGGAATGGCGTAGGGGTGACGGTAGGTGGGCGTGGGTCAAGAAAAGGAGTATCCTTCTTTTTTATTGATAATCAATGGGTTCAGCGTATTTATGAGATCGAGGGAATTAAGACATGACGTCTTCTGTCACACAGGGCATTGATCATATCGGGTTGACTGTTTGCGATCTTGACGCCAGCAAGGCGTTCTTTGAGGGGGCTTTGGGCTGGAAACAGTTTGGCGGTAATCCGGATTATCCCAGTGCGTATATGACCGATGGGGCGGCCAAAGTGACGTTATGGGAAGTAAAGTCCGAGGATTTCAATCATTTTGACCGTCACAAGAATATCGGGCTGCATCATTTGGCGTTAAAGGTTGCGACGTCTGACGCATTAAATGCCCTGTTTGAGGTTGTTCAAGCGTGGCCGGGTGTCGTGGTTGAATTCGCGCCCGAGTTTTCCGGCAAAGGCCCGAAAGAGCATTTTATGGTGCTTGAGCCCGGTGGGACGCGGTTGGAAGTGTCCTACGATCCGCGCTGACCCTACGTTTCTTTGGCGCGTCATGCCTGAGTAGGCGGGTGTGGTGATTTGCTGTTTCGGTCGTATTGTTTTTGTTGCCCAACTCAATAGCAAACGCCCCGCAACTGGTTGCGGGGCGTTGTTGTTTCGACTAGCTGTCGAACTCTATTTGTAAAACCTCGCGATCAAAAAGATCGTCCAGGATGTCATTGTTTTGAAATGTTCGTAGTCCAAAGCCACCAAACATCAAGCCAAATGTTACGGCGCTGATATCTTCGAACGTGGTTGGATATTCCGGTTCGTAAGAGACAGAGACAGTTCCGCCTGATGTTGCAATGGCTGATTGAGCAATATCGGCCATATGGTTTTCAAATGGGCTTCGAGGCGGGTTTTCTTCGATCTCGTTTTCAAGAACGCGCAGGACTTGGTCGCGATAGGATGCATCATCAAGTGCCATGCCATTCTTTACGCTCAGATATTCGGCAATCGTATCCTCAAGGCCGAGGTCTGTGAGCGTGAGTGACATTGCTTGAAGGTTTGCAGTACGCGCATCCTGAAGCATCTTGCCCATTGCCGAAAAATCACGCGACGTCAGGCGGTCCATCGGGGGTAAGTGCATGCCGCCGACGTCGATCTGGAGGTCTCCTTCGAGCAGGTTCGGGAGCATGAAATTGACCAAGGTATTGAGGTCGCCGTTGACATTGTCATATTGATACTCGATCCCGACGTCACCGCGCACAGCATCCACACCAATCAAGAAGGGTGGGGGCGTGCTGCGGCGCTGGAAGAGGGTCGGGCGGTTTGCCTCAATCGGAAAATCGGCGCCTTTCAGAAAGAGATTGATGCTCCGAAGGTGGCCGCTGCGCTCATCAAGGTCATAGTTCGAGATCGTAAGGGCTTCGACGGTGCCTTCTGTTTCTCCCAGGTTCATGCGGACATTGTGCAATGTAACGCTTTGCCCAAAGAGAGATGCGTCGAGATCCCGATAGCGCACAGCGCGGTCAAGTTGGTTGCTGCGCAAGAAGCTTGCGATTTCAGCTTCAGCGTCGTCAGCGATCTGGCTTTGAACGATGAAATATCCGGCAACCAGAACAATTGCGCCAACGCCACCTGCAATCAGGGCGATTTTTCCGCGTTTGTTTTTCGGGGTTTCGGCCATGTGGCTGTTTTCCTGTTTCATGCGACTTACTCCTCGACCCCGGACCATTGTGGATATCTTGATCGCACATAGTCGATGACATCCGCTTCGCCCATGCAGAGGCGGTCATCACATTTCGTGGCCTTTTCGACCGCAATGATGCTGAGGAGGGAATTATCGATTTTTTGGCCATCGCCCATACCTGAGACGAAATACCATTCGTCTTCCTCAAGCTCCGACCCGGTCAGATAAACCCTAGATGGCCATTCGGCGCGATAACCGATGCTGTCGCGGCTGCCGACATGGACAAATGCGCGTACAGGCAGTTTTTGTCCGATTGAGAACGCGTTGGCGGCGATGTCGTATGGGTTGTCGAAGGATGGATCACCGTCGTGATGAAGGGCTGCGAGCTTGGCGGGAACGGCATTGTCCCCAGCGAGGCTTTCAAAGAGGCGTTGGGCCTGTTTGTTTTCCTGCGCGCTCTGGAGACGGCGGAGTTCTTGCTCATGCGCGCGTTGTGTCGCCAGACGTTCTTCTTCTGACTTGCGTTGTTGTTCTTCTGCTTTTTGAAGGGCGATCTGATGTTGTTCACGCGCGGCGGAAAATTTCGCGGCATCGTGGTGTGCAAGCAGGTAGTCAAATTGTTTGCCGGTATGGATTTTGACATCAATAAACTCGGCTTTGAGTTCGTAATGTTTGGGCCAGCGTGTTACTACGCCAACGTTTTTCAAGCGGGCACGGTATGTGACGCGAACTTTGTTACCGGTGGCCTCAAGTCGGTCGACAGCAGCGCGACCGAGTTCGTCGGGCAAATAGATTTTGCTGTTGAAGGTATCAGGTAAGCCTTCGAAGCTGACGTAAACCAGCCCCCCGAAGGCATTATCATCAAAATTATTACGCCAACCGCATTTTGATTCGTATTTCTGCATTCTTGGTGTGAAGCTTCCGATGTCGAGCATCGCGGTATCAAAATCGTAGTTGCGATCAACACGAAAATTAAACGAAAACTCAAAGAGATTTGTCGCGGCTTTTGCGTTGCTTAGGACATCAGGCTTGACCTCTTTGCGCCAATCCCTCAGTGCAAACTCATTGTTGCGAAGAGATACGAAGCGGTCACAGCTTTTGAGCGTTGCAAGCTGATCTATGACCCTATCGTCCTTGAGTAACTCAGGGGCTTCGTGTGCCGCCAACCAGAAAACGTTATCCGCTGTCAGGGGAATGGCCTTTTGTTCAGAAACTTGCTTTTGAGGGGGGGCAGCCTTTGCCTCGGCTTGTTTCTGTTTGGGGGGGCTCACCTGCTTTTCTGGTGGTTGAGGTGCGGTTACTGTGTCAGGCGCATCACTGTTTGCCGTCTGTGTCTTGCTGGTGTCTTTAGTTGTTTTGTCCTGTGCCGTTTGTGCGGGTGCATCCGTTACAATTGTCCAGCCCGTGGCTTTGCTGATTTGAAAGGCACGTGTTTTGGCACCTGTATCATCAAGGACCTCAACCTGTGCCGTCTCCATTTGCGGACATTCGGCATCAAAAATCTTGGCGATTTTCGGAAACAGCGTTTCTTCTTTGTCGGTCAACGGGCTGTCTGCGTTCCGTGACATTTGCAATTGTGCATTGGGAGCGCACCAGTTCTCACCACCGACACCGAAAAGTTCGATGCCCAGCTTGTCTGATCGCGCGATTTGTTTGGAGTTGGCGGCATGTAGCCCCATTGGCATGGCGATCATTGCCAGCGAAAATACCAGCGCGCCTGCCGGAAGGATGTGATCTTTGGTCATCAGCCAAGCTCCCACACGCCATCCGGGCTCTTGCATGCGGAGTAATTTTGCTGCTCCGTTTCGCTGCCATCGCTGACCTTCATGGACAGATCACGGCAGGTGGTCTGTACCATCAGAGTTTCAGTTTCGAACTCGGCATCGAGATCAATGACATCGTCATCGCTTGCGACGACTTCTTCTTTGGCGATTTTTTCCGCGTCTGGATCACTTTCTGCCTTGGCAGCAGCCGTTTGCAGGTTGGTTGGGGCGGATTCTGGAGCGGTTTCTGGGGCGGTCAATCCCACGAGCGTGTGGTAGACATATCCGATGGCCTTGCCATCCTGTCCGACAAGATACCAATTGCCGTTTTCAACACTGCCGATCACATTGACAGCGGTATCTGCACGAAGTCCCCGCAAAATGCTGGCATCGGTTGTCGGGGCCGCGCGCACATTGGCACCTTTGAGTATGGTGCGTTCATCCCCGACAATTGTCATGCCAACAGGGCTTGCGACGACTTTGGGGCGTTTGACTTCGACTTGGGCTGTGACTTGTCGGGTGTTTGTCGGGGTGATTTCGGCGTGTGCGCCTGTATCAGGATTGTTCCACGTAACTTGTTCGCCGTCACTGCTTGTATCGAGTGTTTGGATGGTGGTTTGCTGTACAGCTTCGGTATCTTTTGGATCGAGCATTTCGCCAACCCAGTCACCAATGAGATATCCGGCTGTCGCGCCGATGGCGGTTGCGACAAGCTGACCGGTTCCTTTGCCAAACTGCGCGCCAAGAACGGTGCCGCCGACAACGCCAACGATTGACCCAATTGTTTGGCCGGTTGTTTTATCGCACCCGCCAAGTGCCAATACAGACATCAAGACAAGAGCCGTGCTCCCCCGCAGCATTGCTTTGCTCATAAACAGTTCCCCTTAGTTGAAATTCAATTGATCCGTTCTCATTAGAATATTATGCAACTTAGCAATATGTCTTCCTGTTCAAAAGGTTAGCAACTTATGGTTTATGTGCTTCTCTAAGTGAGTGTGGTTCAGATTGGGGTTTTGTGATGGGCGGGGCCACGAAACATGATTGGGCGGTCGTGCAGGTGGCGCGATGGACCCCCGCCTGCGCGGGGGTGACGGGGAGAGGGCGCGGGGTAACATAAAGGGCGCGGGAGAGACAGGACGGGGGGACTGGAACCCCCGGTACGTCATGCCCGCGCAGGTGTTTTATTTCGGATGATTGGTTGTATAGTGATAGTGTAGAAAGAGGCATGGCTTATCTCAAGAAGAGGGCTGTATCATGGATCTGAAGCTGCATGCCAATGCCACCACAACGCCACGCACGCG
>Ga0315338_1000908_pt1 | contig 48040 bp, 40 predicted proteins | sample ASW8metaG_FD_204518 | JGI IMG/M metagenome (GOLD analysis project Ga0315338, IMG submission 204518) | Ammonia-oxidizing marine archaeal communities from Monterey Bay, California, United States - ASW #8 | ecosystem: Environmental > Aquatic > Marine > Coastal | place: USA: California | collected... | reverse complement strand
TGGCTGTATCGTGCGCTGGCTGGACTACAACGATACCTGGCTGGCGGCGGAGTGGGGCCACCCCTCGGATAACCTGGGGGGCATACTGGCCGTGGCGGATCATCTGTCCCAGAAGCGGGTGGCGGAGGGCAAGGCGCCCCTGACCATGCGGGATGTCCTGGAGGCTATGATCATGGCTCATGAAATCCAGGGGGTGCTTGCACTCGAAAACTCGTTTAACCGGGTGGGGCTGGATCACGTTGTGCTCGTCAAGGTGGCCTCAACCGCTGTTGTCGCAAAACTGATGGGTGCCAGTCGCGATCAAATGCTGTCGGCCTTGTCCCATGCCTGGGTGGACGGCCAGGCGCTGCGAACCTACCGTCATGCGCCGAACGCTGGCTCCCGAAAATCCTGGGCGGCGGGAGATGCAACGTCCCGTGCCGTGCGGCTGGCCGATATCGCAATGCGGGGAGAGATGGGCATCCCGGGGGTGCTCACGGCACCCCAATGGGGCTTCTACGACATTCTGTTCAGCAAAACCAATAAAGATCAGAAACTGAAACCTGAGGACAAGCGTCAGTTTACTTTACCCCAGGCTTTTGGCGCCTACGTGATGGAAAACATTCTGTTCAAGATTTCCTTCCCGGCCGAGTTCCATGCCCAAACAGCGGCGGAAGCAGCGGTGATACTTCATCCCGAGGTAAAAGACCGCCTGGATGACATCGAGCGAATCGTTATCACCACCCACGAATCTGCCATCCGTATCATCTCGAAACAGGGCAGATTGGCAAACGCGGCCGACCGGGATCACTGCCTTCAATACATGGCTGCTGTACCGTTGATTGTTGGGGGGCTGACAGCGGAGCATTATGAAGACAGCTTCCATGAGGCCAATCCGATGATCGACGAACTCCGAGACAAGATGGACGTGGTGGAAGATGAGCGATACACGCGTGAGTACCTGGAAGCAGATAAGCGCTCAATTGCCAATGCGATTCAGGTGTTCTTCGCCGACGGCACCAGCACTGATAAGGTGGCAGTTGAGTATCCCATTGGCCATCGTCGTCGCCGAAAGGAGGGGATTCCCCTGCTTGAGGATAAGTTCCGCCATAACCTGGCGACCCGGTTTCCTGGTCAGCGCTGCGAGAAGATCTTTAACCTGTGTAAAGATCAAGCGCTATTGGAGTCGACCCCCGCACACGAATTTGTTGACCTGTTTGTTATCTGAACTGATTGGAGCGCCTGCTCTCCGGGCGTAGCGAGGAGTTGTCGAAAAACTTTACATTGAGAAAATGTGCGGGCTTCTAACTGACTGAAAATTAACCAGTTGAAGCCGTGGCACGTCTTATGCAGCAGTTACTCCCTATCGAAGACGATTCTGTCAGCTTATATGGAGTACTGATATGAACACACTACAAACAGTCGGCGCCATTGGGGTTCTCCTTGGCGCCTGCAACTGGGCCAGCGCTGCGCCCATTCTCAGCATTAGTAGCCAGGGCGCTACAGCGGCCGCCTCTGCGGAACAGGACTTCCTGGACGCTGCGCATTCCGGTTATCTCACCGAAACGTTCGATGATAATTCTTTTTACACCGTTGGAAGCCAGGCTGGCACCATCACCTCCTCAGTGGGTGTTGGGGCCTTTACCAGTGCGGTGCCAGGTTCAGGCGGGTTGTGCGATAGCGGTCCCTATAACTGCAATGGCGGTCTTGCCGTATTGAACGCCGGCGCCAGTCCCTTTAGCGGGCGCTATTCCATATCCGGGGATAACTGGTTGGACAGTATGGATGCACGCCAGATGGTTATTTCTCCAGCGACTGGTTTTAACGCCATGGGTTTCTATCTGACAGACCCCAACGATGCTGGCGGACGCCTCTCGATTGGCGGGTTCGATTTCAGCTTCAACGACATATTTGGGTCCGCTCTGGGCAACGGCAGAGTTTTTTATGTCAGCCTCTATGACGCAGCGGGTTTGGGGGATGTCAGTATTTTTTCCAACAACCCCAATGATGGGTACGGCATCGACAACATAACAGTCGCCAATGTCACAGAGCCGGGTACGCTGGCGTTGTTCGCGCTGGGACTGCTAGGGATTGGGCTTTCGCTTTCGCGGAAGTCAAAGCGCAATCGCTGAGGATCAATGGCGGTGTGTCAGTATATTTTACGCAACCCAAATATTGCCAATGTAAGTTGTTGTTTAATAATGAATAAATAATTGGCACGACAACTGCATTGGTTTGGGCGGTTGATGAGAATCATAAGATGTAGACAAGGAGCAGTAAAATGAAAATGACTTCAAAGCTGATTGCAGCGGCGATGCTGGTGGGAACGTTCTCGGTAGCTCAGGCCGCTCCAATGGACGTTTTCGACCTGAAAACAGACGGTGGCGCGGACGTGTTTACCGATTCCCTCGGTGAAGGCGCGTTCTACGACAACGGAGCCTCTTTTGCAAAACTGAACGATGTTGATGGTAACCAGGATTCAGCCGGTGCCTTCCTGCTGTTTGAATTTGCAGGTTTTGCGAACATCAACAACTTCGGTATCTATAACCTGAACGACACCAACGAAACACTTCAGGTGTTTTCAGGGTCAGAAGGCTCTGGCGGTCGCCAGGTAGAATTTGACCTGGACGCCGGAACGGCTTCCACTCACTTCGGAACAGCCAACATTGGCTCTACGTTCGGCTTCTATCTGCAGCGCGGCAACACCACGTTCTATTCAGACGCCAGCCTGAACGGCGGCGTTGACATGACACGGATCTTTGACGTGACTGGCAGCCAGAACAGCAGCTTCTTTGGCAGTTCACTGATTGTGGCCTTCGAAGACCTGATTGATGGTGACTTTGATTACAACGATCTGATCGTTGGAATTTCAGACGTGCAAGCAGTGCCTGAGCCAGGAACGCTCGCTCTGTTTGGCCTTGGCCTGCTGGGCCTCGGTATGACTCGCCGTCGCAAGTCAGCCTGAGCTAAGTAAGCCATGAAACACCCTGCCTCGATCTCTGGGGCAGGGTGTTTTGCGTTTCTGGCGTCCCGTTGGGTGCTGTCCTTCTACTGTCCCTGATTGCAGTATCATTAAAATACAGTAAACTCTGTTCATCGTTAGATCTGCAGCATGGGATGCGCAGACGCATTTCCAGTGAACAGCAAAAGGAGTTGGCGTGGCCCACGTCAGATTGTTCAGGCACTACATTCATGTCCCTTTCGTTATTCTGGGCTTAATTGATTTTGTTGTCCTGGCCGTAAGTTTCTCGCTTGCCGCATTTTTTCGCCACTTCGGCGAAGTGTCCTTCTTTCTCGACAGCTATGTATTCCTGCTGCCTTCCGCTGTTGTTTTCAGTCTCGTCAACCTGGTAGTCATGATTGCCCTGGGTGTTCATCAGTCCCGCCTGGAAGAAGGCATGTCCGGGATGATGCTGAGGACCATTTTTTCGCTCATTATCGGCGTTCCGGCGGTGAGTGTTCTATTTATCATCGGCAACGACTGGCTCTGGTATCTCGGCTTCACGGATCTCCTCACATCGGCCTCGGTCTTTGGATTCTTCCTGCTGGGAATATGCCGTTGGGTCTTCTTCGCAATGGCAGGTAAGGACGCGTTCAAGCGAAAAGTTCTCGTACTCGGAGCGGGTTTCAGGGCCCGGCAGCTTCTGGAAGACCTTACAACGCCGTTTAATCGTAAGGGTTTTATCCTGATAGGGTTTGTGCCGATTCCCGATGAGCCGATTCAGGTCAGTGATGAAAACCTTCTCCAGATCCCGACCACATTGCATCAATACATCCTCAAGCACCCAGCAAAGGAGATCGTGGTCGCTGTCGACGATCGCCGTAAGGGATTGCCGATGGAAGATCTTTTGGAATGCAAAATGCTGGGTGTCCGCATCGTGGATGGGGCCAGTTTCTACGAGAGGGAGTCACGGAAAGTCGCACTGGAGATGGTAACCCACGGTTGGCTGGTATTCTCGGACGGCTTCAAAGTGTCGTCTGTATATGGGTTTGGCAAGCGTTTTCTGGACATCCTGGCGGCGGGTGTGTTGTTACTGGCAGGCCTCCCACTGATGATTCTCACGGCAATTGCCATCAAGATCGAAGACGGGATAAAGGCGCCCGTGTTTTACAGCCAGGAGAGAGTAGGCCTTAACGGCAGTGTCTTTAAGGTTCACAAATTCCGTTCAATGATCACCGATGCTGAAAAGAACGGCGCAGTCTGGGCCAGCCAGAACGACGCACGGGTCACGAAGGTGGGTGAGATTATCCGTAAAATCCGCGTGGATGAGTTGCCCCAGATCTTTAACGTTATCAACGGTACTATGGCATTTGTGGGTCCTCGCCCTGAAAGGCCTGTCTTTGTTGAGCAATTGTCGGAGAAGATTCCATTCTACAGCGAGCGCCACCGGGTAAAGCCGGGTTTGACGGGTTGGGCCCAGCTTTGTTTTGCTTATGCTGATAATGAAGAAGATACGCGGGAAAAACTTCGTTACGACCTTTATTACATCAAAAATCAGAGTTTATTACTGGATTTGTTGATTATAATTCAGACAGTAGAAGTGGTATTGTTTAAGAAAGGATCACGGTAGTTTCGGGACCCACATTTCCGAGACATGGAAACAGGCAAGGAATTGTAGAGAGGACGAACAATGTCATCCAAGTATTCGCTCCTGGGATTGGTTTTATCCCTGACCGCAGTCATTCTTGTTTCGGGTTGCGCTGGCCCGAAAACCTCATCACCGGAACAGATTCAACGTGCCTTGGCCGTCGACACGGTCAATAGCGTTGATGAATATATCCTCGGTGCCACTGACGTGGTGCGTGTCTCTGTGTGGCGCAATGAGGACCTGAGCATTTCCGTGCCTATTCGGCCCGATGGAAAAATCTCAGTACCGCTTGTGGGCGACGTGCAGGCCTCCGGCCGAACACCTGATGCCCTGGCAAACGACATAGAGACCAAGCTCTCGGCCTATATCCGGGAACCTCAGGTCAGTATCGTTGTCACCAGCATGGGGAGCCATGAATACTCAGACCGAGTACGTGTAACGGGTGCGGTACAGCAGCCGACATCGGTTCCTCACCGCGCCGGCATGACTGTGCTTGATATGGTTCTCACCTCAGGCGGCGTTACACCATTTGCGTCCCCGAATAACTCCGTACTCTACCGGGCTGTTGAGGGCGAGGTGGTTGCTATTCCAGTCAAGCTGGACGAAATCCTCTCTCGCGGCGATATATCGACAAACTACAAACTACGGCCGGGAGATATCCTGACCATACCTGAGAGAAGCTTATAACCCGGCACTGGGTATGATGGTTGATTCCGGTTGGGCTTTTTGAATAACGGACTATTGCTATGGCACTTCCTTTAAACCAGTTACCGAAAGAGATCGTTCGGGAAGTACGGTCTCGTAAATGGCTGGCACTGTTGTTGTTTGCAGTCGTCAGTTTCTCGGTATTGGCTGCCGGTTTCCTGTGGCCTTATAAATACCAGTCGCAGGTCGTTATTTTTGTTGATGACAGGAATATTATCCAGCCGCTTATGGAGGGCAGGGCCGTAGCGACAAAGGTCACAGAAAAAGTGTCGGCTGCCAGAGAGCTACTTGGTTCCAGGAACGTGCTGGAAGAGATTGCCACGGATACTGAAATATATGGTGACAATGCGGAAAACATTGGGCCGGAAGCTTTGGAGGGTCGTATCAATGGCCTCCGGTATAGCATGTCTGTTGTACCCAGAGGCGACAACTATTTCAGTATTGGCTATTCGTCATCGTCTCCCCTAAAAACTTTCAGGGTGGCGCAGAAACTGGGCCAGGCGTTTATCGAAGAAAACGCCAAGCGAAAGCGTGAAGAAAGCCGCTCCGCTTATGACTTTATCGATAAGCAGGTTAAGAGTTATGAGCAGCAGATTGCTGAAGTAGAAGAGCGCCTCAAAAAATTCCTGTCGGAGAATGTAGATGGTACCGAGGCCGATGCAAACTCCAGGCTATCAAACCTGCAAAGTCGCCTTGAACTGGCTCAGTTGGAGAAGGAGGAGCTGCAAACCCGTGCTCAATCCCTTGAGCGTGAGCTTGGCGGCGTTAGCCGCACTCTGAGGCAGGGGCGTACCGTGGACGCTTATCAGGAGCGAATCAACTCCATGGAAGAGCAATTGGACTCGCTACGGCTTCGTTACCATGATACTTACCCGGATATCGTCATACTTCGGGAGCAGCTTGAAGAACTAAAAAAACAAAGAGAAAGGGCGTTTGAGGAGCAGCAGCTCGCCAGTGAGCCAAGTGGGAGTGAAAGCATACCCAATCCGGTGTATCAGGAGGTTCGTTCCAATCTGGTTACAACCAATACCGACCTTGAAACTGTCGAAACGCGGATCAGTTCTATCAAGCGACTCATCGAGGAACAGAAGCAGCGAATGGAGCGCATCCAGGCAAACAAGGCACAGTATTCTGAGCTAACCCGTGACATGGAGGTCAACAAGGAAATTTATAACGACCTCTTGCAGCGCCGTGAGAAAGCCCGTGTTTCAATGCATCTGGACATTGAAGGGCAGGGCCTTAATTATAAAATCAACGAAGCTGCACAGTATCCCACGAGCCCTACAGGGCCGAAGTTCTCAATGTTTGCTATGGCAGGCCTCCTTCTTGGGGCAGTCGCTCCCTTTGGAGCGATAGCAGGACTGCTTCAGATAGACCCTCGTATCCGTTCTCGCGAGCAACTGGATGATGTCCTCGATATCGCGGTACTGGAGCATTTGCCGGAAGTCCGGACACCTTTCGAAAAACGGCGGGACCGAAAGGTCACCATGGCCGTGGTTGTTATGGCGGTTCTGGTAGCCGCCGCCTACGTCGCAGTAGCACTGGCTTCTGTGTTTGGAGTGATTTAATGGCTGATTCCAGAGCAGACCAGGGAAAAGATACCCCAGCGGAAGGAAGCGTTCTTTCTGATTTCGAGAAATGGAAATCAGAAAAAATGAACAGGGAAACGGATAACGTCAGTGGGCCGTCCTCGTCAGGCACAACTCCAGAGCTCGTCTCTCGTGGCGAAGATCGTTTCTCCGAATGGGATGACTCACGGATGCTGGTGCCCAGCTCGCTGGAACTTGGGGCGGGCAGTGTCGACAAGTACGTTATCAGCAAACAAATCGTGCGAATGCAGGAACCACGTCGCCTGACTCCGGACGATTTGGAAGAGCGCCGTATTATCTATCCGGAATCCAGTAATCGGCAGCTGGTCAATCATTTTCGTAACCTGCGGACGAAGCTATTGGAAAAGTCCGGAGGCAATAACTTCACGTTGGTGGTCAGTGGCGCCCGCGAAGGAGCAGGCTCATCATTTGTTGCATTGAATTTAGCAGCTGCCTTCGCCTTTGACGAAGCTAAAACAGCGTTGATTATTGACTGTAACCTTCGGGAACCTGCGCTTCACTCGACGCTGGATATAGTTCCGGACTCTGGTTTGACGGATTTCCTTGACGACCCGGACTACGATATTGCCCGAATTCTCTATCCGACTGGGATACCGAGGCTCCGACTTATTCCTGCTGGCAGCCGTCGTGAGACGCCGGGTGAGTTCTTCACCTCCTTCCGCATGAAACAGTTTTTACAGGCTGTTCGTCGCCGCTATCCGGATCGTTTCATTGTTCTGGACACCGCGCCCATTACCGAGTCACCTGATGCCAGAATCCTTACCGAGCTTTGTGACTACGCCATGCTGGTCATTCCCCATGCTGGAATGACGGCTGATGGTATTGAGCAGGCAGCGGGCGCATTCCACACCGAGAAGTTCGTCGGAGCTGTCATAAATGGTTAGTCCGATCGGGCCATGGAAGTGCCCGCGCTTTGTGATTCCCGGATTTCTGGTCTGTAGTTTTTTTACCTGCCAAGTCGTTGTTGCAGAGCCGATTGCGTTGTCGGGGGAGCTCACGAACCGATTCAGTGATAACACCACCCGGGATGCCAATGGCGAAATAAGCGACACTGAAACCAGAGTCAATTTGCGGCTCTCCCATCAAAGTGATCCCGGAGAGTGCCAGGCGAGCACCTTCGCCGATGTTGGTTATGGAGTGTGGCATGATGAGACTTACGATCCGGAAACCTATACAACGGCAGACTTTCTGGGTGATTGTGAGTTGGCACAGGGGCTGAGATGGGAAGTTGCAGACAACCTGAGAAATGTAACCAGGGACTCCCGTGGTACCGACACGCCAGACAATACAACTCGCAAGAACATATTCCGCACGGGCCCGGTTTACCAAGTTCCGCTTAGCAAAGTGGATCAACTTCGTTTGTCTCTTCATTATGAAAACACGGAATTTGGCGACTCCGAAGAAATCGACAGTGACCGCTATATTGGCTCGGTTGGTTGGAGCAGAATGTTTAGCTCCACGTTCTCCGGTGGCGTCAGTGTGCTTACCAATCAAGCTGAATATGATAGTGGTGTAGAGATTGATACCGATGTTGTCAGCCTCGATTTTTCCCAAACTTGGGCGACAACGAGCCTTTCCGGCAGCGTTGGTGTCAGTGAGATAGAAAGCGATTTTGGTGGCACTACCCAGTCAAGCGACGGAGTGGTCGGGGATATCTCTCTGGAACGGGAAATCAATCCGGTCACAACATTTTATATTAATGGTAGTCGGGAACTAACTGAACAGACATCAGATTTTGATATCCGCTTTGGTGACTTTGTGTTCGATCTCCGCGAAACCAGTGAAGTTGAGGTTACCGCGGTAAACACTGGCATTCGAAGGCAGTTTAGCGATGCCTCTCAACTGAATTTCAATGCATTTGCTAACCGAGCCGATTACATCCGTTCGGATGAAACAGAAGATCGGCTAGGATTGGCGGTAGGGTATAGTCGGCCCGTATTGCCTTTGTTAACGCTGCGATCAAACGCAAGATATCAGTATCAGTCATTCGACGAAGACGATGTGGACGAAGAAACCATAAGCGTGGATGTGGGGCTAACGTATGAACTTACTCGCGACCTGGGAATCACCGGCAGGGTTGGTCATACATCGAGGAGCAGTGATACGAGCGCCAGTGAATATGATGAAAACTGGGTCTCTTTAGCGCTGGATTATCGGTTTTTCTAGAACTGGTTTGGCATGCCCTGAGTACCATTTTTACACCCGGAGTATCACGGACGTGAAACAGAACGCCCTGACAATCGATGTCGAAGATTATTTTCAGGTAGCGGCACTTGCCGAGGCCGTCCATCGTGACGACTGGCCAACCATGGAATACCGGGTTGAAGCCAACACAGAACGGTTGCTGGAACTGTTTTCGGAGCGTGATGTGAAGGCGACCTTCTTTACCTTGGGCTGGGTTGCCGAGCGCTCCCCCGGGCTGGTGAAAAAGATCCAGCAAGCGGGGCACGAGATCGCCAGCCATGGATACAGCCACCAGTTGGTCTACACCCAGACACCGGAGGTTTTCAAGGAAGAAACCCGCAAGTCCAAGCGCATACTCGAAGACATTACCGGTGAGCCTATAACCGGCTACAGGGCTGCGAGCTATTCAATTACGGCACAGTCCCGTTGGGCTCTGGATATCCTTTGCGATGAGGGGTTCACCTGGGATTCATCGATATTCCCGGTTCACCATGATCGCTATGGCATGCCAGGCACGCCTCACGAGCCCTATCTATTGCAGGCGCCCAATGGCAAAACCCTCACGGAGTTTCCGCTGTCGACCTGCCCGATTGGTAGATACCGGTTGCCCATCGCAGGGGGTGGCTACTTCCGATTGTTCCCTTACTGGCTCAGCCATTGGGGCTTGGGCAAGATTAACCGGGCAGGGCAACCGTTTATTTTCTACCTGCACCCCTGGGAAATCGATACCGGGCAACCAAGGCTGAACGTCAAGGCATTTTCTCGCTTCCGACACTACAACAACCTGGATAAGTGCATGCATCGGCTTGAACGGCTGCTCAGCGATTTCCGTTTCGGCTCGGTATCGGACGTGCTGTCCGGTATGGACATACCCACCAGGGCTGTCGCTGTCTGATCGTTGTTTAGGGAATTCTTTAAGGATAGCGTAATGGGAATGGAGACACCTATCCCCGGTCTGGAGGCTTCAAAGGCGCGGCTGGACGAGTTGAAGAGTGACAAAGGCCGTCTCAGTCGCCTGGTGGGCGAAGCCCGCAAAAGCGGAACCAATGCGGATGAACTGATTGCCGAGCTCCAACAGGTATCCAGCGAGATAAAACAGCTCCAGAAGCAGGTTAAGCAGCAACTCAATGGGGCTCAGGCACAGGATAAGTGGACCCCAAAGCCGATCACTATTCCTCCTGCTGTTGGAAATGCCACGATGGCACAAGCCATCGCCGTAGAGCCCTGTGCAGATTCCGACATCCATCACGCAGAAGCCTACGTAGCCCGTCATCCTGCAGCGTCAGTTTGGCATAGGCCTTGTATTTCATCGTTCATCAGTAAAACCTACGGCCACAACACCCGATATCTCTGTGCCTACGATGACGTAGGGGGCATTGTCGGTGTGCTTCCCCTGGTACAACTCAATAGCCGGCTTTTTGGTAATTTCCTGGTTTCAATGCCCTATTTTAATTATGGCGGGGTTTTGGCGGACCATCCAGACATTGCCCAAAAACTCATCGGCGAGGGCGAAAAGTGGCGACAGCAGTTGGGAGCAGGTCACCTGGAAATGCGGTTTTGCCAGGATAATAAACTTGGCTTACCGCAACGCACGGACAAAGTCACCTTCTGGTTACCACTGCCGAGTAAGGCCAAAGACCTGTGGGACAGCTTCCAGCCCAAACTGCGTGCGCAAATCCGCCGGGGCGAGCGGGAAATGAACGGGTTCGCTATCGGTGGCGCTGACTTGCTGGACGAGTTCTATCGGGTTTTTGCCATCAACATGCGTGACCTCGGAACGCCCGTCTACGGTAAAGAGTTTTTCCGAAACTTGCTGGACACTCTAGGCGGGCAGGCGTGGCTGGTAGTTGCCCGTATTGAAGGGCAAGCGGTTGGCTGCGCTTTTTTGACCGGTTACAAGGGCCGCATGGAGATTCCCTGGGCGTCTACACTGCGCAAGTACAACCACACCAGCATCAATATGATCATGTACTGGAAAGCCCTGGAATTCGCGGTACAGCAGGGTTTCGAGGTTTTTGACTTCGGCCGTTGCAGTCACGATGCCGGCACCTATCGTTTCAAGCAACAGTGGGGTGCCCAGCCTCTGACATTGCATTGGGACTACTTGCTGCCGGAGGGAGAGGCGCTACCCGCACTCAACCCAAACAACCCGAAGTTCAGGCTGTTGATCGCCGTATGGCAGCGACTTCCCGTTTGGGTGACCACGCTGCTAGGCCCTCATATCGTCAAGGCCCTGCCGTAATGAGCCTGTTCCAGACAAAGGCGTGGCAAAGCGCCTGGTGGGACACCTGGGGGCGCCAGAAAAGCTTCCGCCTTGTCCGGCCCTGGGACGGAGAAGTGTCCGGGCTGTATGAGTCCCGGTACAGGCTGAAAGGGGTGCTGCCTATACGATCGCTACAGTTCGTAGGCACCAGCTCCCGTGAGCTGAGAACCCCAAGAACAGAGTATAATCGATTCTCCAGAAATCTCACTGGCCAGCCTCTGGTGCGCGCATTGCAACAGCAACTGGAAAGTCATACCTGGACCGAAGCCGTCTTTAACGATTTGCGCGCGGGTTCCGAGGATCTATCTGCACTGGTTACAATTGCCGCGACCCAGAATTGGGCGTTTCGGATTATCGCAGTTGATGATGGATATGCGGTGACAACTTCTGGACCTTTTGATGAATATCTCGCCTCGTTGGGCGCTAATAGCCGCTTAAAACTCTACAACCGCCGTGCTGTGCTTGAGTCTCTGGGGCCGGTGCGCGAAGAAAATTTATGGCCACACAACTCAAAGGCATTCTTCGATGCCCTTAACGCATTTCACAGGGAGCGATGGAGAAAAGACTGCGTAGCAGGAAAAAGTCTGACGTTTCATGAGAGATTTCTCTCTCGAGTTGAGGAGGAAGGTGGTCGCCCGTTGCTATCGACATTGACCTGTGGGAACCATATCGTGTCGGTGCTTTACAATGTCTGGTATCGGGGAGTCGTCTACAATATCCAGGCCGGCTTTGAGCAGAATTTTCATAAAAAGCTGTCACTTGGATCACTGCATTTGGGGTATGCCATCGAAGACGCGTTCAGGCTGCCCGACACGGACCGTTTCGATATGCTCGCGGGGCAAGGCAAGAAAGAAAACTATAAAGCGCGGATCGCAACTGAAAACTATCAGTTTCTGACGGTAATGTTGGTTAAGAGCACCTTATTCCGTGCTCTCTATTGGATGAGAGGGTAAAACCCATGGCAGGGAAAGATGTAAAGACTATTCTGCACCTCATTGATACAACGGGTCCCGGCGGTGCTGAAACCGTTTTTATCAATCTCCTTAAAGAACTTCAGCAAACAGAGTTTCGCAATATCGTTGTTCTGCGCGGCGAGGGTTGGGTAGCTGACCAGGTTCGGAGTCTGGGAATTACACCTCAATTCATTGACTCCAAGGGTAGTTTTAACCTTGGCTACATCCTTGGAATGAAACGTTTAGTGGTAGGCGAGAGTGTTGATTTGATTCATGCCCATTTGCTGGGCTCCAACGTGTACGGCGCTCTGCTTGCAATGATGTGCAGGAAGCCGATGATCGCGACGTTCCATGGCGCGGTTGATGTTGCGGCGGGAGAACGATTCCTGTGGGCGAAATTCGGGATTATTGGTTGGGGTGCGTCCACCATTGTGTGTGTCTCGAAGCGACTGCAGGAAGAGCTCGCTGAACGCAGCTCACTTCCCGCTCGTAAGCTACATCTGGTCTATAATGGTGTTGACCCAGAGCTTTTCTGCAAGGCGCCCGCGTCGGGATTGAAAGAAGAGCTTGGCCTACCGCCAGAAGCCAATCTTGTCGTTTCAATCGGTAATATTCGCCCAGCCAAGGGTTACGACCACCTGGTTGATGCAGCTATAAAGATGGCAAAGCTGGATCCGAACACCCACTTCGTCGTTGTAGGCCATCAGCGTCCAGCTTTGTTCGAAAAGCTCAAAGCTCAAATTCGTGGAGCACCGGAGGCACCGAGAATTCACTGGCTCGGTTTCCGGCAAGACGTAGTAAATGTTCTCCGGCAGGCGGATATTTTCCTTCTGCCTTCCACATCGGAAGGATTCTCAATCTCCACCGTTGAAGCTATGATGGCTGGAGTGCCTGTTATTGCTACACGAAGTGGAGGCCCAGAGGAAATTGTTTCTGATGGAGAGAGCGGACTTTTGGTACCTATTGAAGATTCTGATGCAATCGTCAACGCTATTCAGCGCCTGAACGATCCGACCTTGAAGCATCAGATAACCGAGCAGGCCCTTGAGAGTGCAAAGAGCAAGTTCAGCTTGAAGAGCATGTTGCACGCCTATCAAGGACTATATGAGCGCTTTATGTAACGCCGGGTGACCCAGGTGAAGTTACGCTGATAAGTTCAACGCAGGACGCGAGATCATGAAGTCTGTCATTCTGAAGGTCGCAAATATTATCGGGGAAACAGGCGTATATCGCTTCTTGTGCCCTGGTCGTGTGCCCGTCTTCATGTTGCACAGAGTTACTGACGGTAGTGATGGTATTCCGGGTGACATGACGGCTGAACGTCTTCGTGGTTACCTTCGTTATCTCTCCAGTCGGGGATATAGTGTTCTGACGATGGACCAGCTCTGGCAGTTTCTCAACAAAGGCACGTCGATTCCCTCCAAGTCCGTTATGTTTACCATCGATGATGGCTTTTCAGATCATCATGACGTCGCAGCGCAGGTGTTTGATGAGTTCGGGTTTCCGCTGAATTTTTTCGTGATTACCGGCCTTCTGGACGAGCAACTCTGGCCGTGGGATGACCAAATAGCGTACGCCGTTAATCGAACCAGAATCAGCGTAACCGATCTCCAGCTCCCATTTGGCGGCAAGTATTCCGTCAATCTTGCTGATATCGGCCTACGGCGGACAATCCGCGAGATTCGAAATGCCCTGAAGATCGTTAACCAGGAACATGTCTATCAGTGGCTGAGTGCAGAGCTTTACTCGAAATTGGAGGTCGATTTCCCCGATACCATTCCCCGGGAATACCGGCCAATGTCCTGGGATGATGCAAGGTCACTGAAGGAAAGAGGGCATGGAGTCTATCCTCATACCTGTACGCACCGCATATTGTCGACGTTGGCGTTGGAAGAGAAACAGCACGAAATCAATGAGGCACGAAAGAGGGTGGAACAGGAGCTGGCCCAGTGCCCAGACGTATTTGCCTATCCCACGGGCCGCCCATCGGATTATGACCGCGCTGATATCGAAGAAGTAAAGCGGGCAGGTTTTAAGATGGCCTTTAACACAGTACCGGATTACATAAGAGCCGGTTGCAGCCAATACGAGCTTCCCCGATTCTCTTTGCCGGAGAACACCGCTGACTTCCTTCAGATTGTCAATCGATTTGAGGCGTTGAAGGAAAAAGTGCCGCGTCAGCCAAACCGTTCTCGCAGTTTTCTACCTACACGCTGAGCGATATCCGTTATAGATGCCTTGGCGTATCGGAGTGCCGGCTGGGGGTCTTTCCAGTAAAGCAGTGCGCCAATACGCCGGCGACGTAGTAGTGCTATATAGCGGAATACAATGGCGAGCAGGTTCTCCCTGTCTTCAAGTCTTGCGATCAGGTCCCCAAAAAAATTCCAGTACACAAAATTATTTCGCTGTGGAGCGAATTCCACCCTGTTGCCATAGGCTGCCTGGGTGCAGGCCAGGATGTTGTTGATTCCACACCGTGTATCAAACCAATTACACATGCCTAACCGGGGATTGGTTTCGATGTAGTAATAGGTATCGGAGTACTGATCCTTCTTGAATTCGATCATCGCTGGCCCGGTGTAGTTCAGGGCCTTGCCAATTTTTGCGCACTCTTCCCGCAGCGCCTGGTTATTCTGACTGATCGCAAGTGACGTGACGCCATAATGTGAAGGCATGGTACCAAGACGCTTAAACACGAAGCAGGCGCTGAGTTCCTGATTCTGATCAAACGTTACGTTACACACCCACAGGTTGTCGTCACCGCCTTGTATCACGTCCTGAGCAATAAACTGGTCGAGGTGGGCATGGAAACTCCGCTTGAACTCATCCAGCTCAGCCAAGGAATGAATGATAACGTTCTTTGCGCCCAGTACCTTATATTCTCGAAAGGTCCGGGGTTTGATAATCAGCGGGAACGTTTCCGGCACATCTTCCTCAAGGTTGTAAAAGGTCTTTGGAAGAGTGATCCCACCCTGTTCCATGTACTGGCATTCCAATTTTTTGTCGTTCAGAACTTCCGTAGTTTCTGTAGTCGGCACGATCAGGTGTTGATTGGAGTAGCCTTCCTTCTTGAGTTTACCAAGTAGCTCCGCGGCGAAATCAGAACAGGCAAGCAATACACCAGGGCCGCCTTCGTTGTTGTTCAACTGGTCCAGGATAGGCCGGATGTCATTCACTGTAGGATTGAGGGGCAATAGAAAACGGTACTGACTGAAGCGGCTGTAGGCGCTAAGATCAGACTGTGCTGTAAGAAGGGTGTAGGTTTTAAGGCCTGCGTGAGCAGCAGAACGGACAGCCCCAAGACCGTTAAGTCCGTTCGCAAGAATAATGACGTAGGACCGATTCATGGCAGCCATCAGTTTCTCAGTGCACCGAGATACTGCTTCAACTCAAACCAGAAAGGACGGAGATCGCTCAAGCGATTCACCTCATGTCTGGTCCGCAGACCGGGCTTTAGAAAACGGATTATCTCTAACAACTTCGCACCTGTTGAGTAGGATGTGCTGGGAGCCTTAAGAACGAGGTAGAGGCGGTCCAGATCCCCAAGCAGCCATCTTACCCTACGGTGTTCCTGAACGGCTTTGGGTACTGGCCTCCCGGTGCTTGCAAGGTAGAGCCAATATGGAAAATCGATACCCGAGTCGATAGCCAGCTGTAGCGAGCCCCAGAACCTGGGGTTAACCTCCATAAGATAGCCTGTACCGTCCGCGGACACGCGAAACTCGACCATCGCAACGCCGTGCCATTTTGCCTTCCGTAGCAGGGTTTCCGCTGAGGACTTTAACCGCTCATCGACAGGCGCAGACTCACATAGCACGCTGACACCACCACCGGGCGGCTTTTCGCGAAGTCGACGGTGCGCAAAGTAACACACCGGTTCGCCATGATTGAATAACGCGAAAATGCCCTGGCCAGTTCCATAAATGAAGGACTGAATTGTAAAGGGAAAGTCGAAGGACTCGTGGGAACTCAGGGCTGACCGGGCTTCGTCACGGGACTTTGCAACAATGACCTGGGAAGAGAGTATACGGCCCTTATCCAGAATTTTCGATTTGAACGGCTTAAGAACGACTGGGAAATCGCCTATGGCGCCCAGCGCATTCAGGCCTTGCTCCGAATTCTCGCAGAATACTGTCTCGGGAATGGGGACCGCACTTTCAGCCGCCATTTTAAAGAGCTTGTTCTTGTTCGCGAGCTGGTCAACGGCCTCCGTATCCGGAAATGGCAAAACCACATGATCAGGGATCTCATTTCGATAAAGTAGCAAGACGTAGGTGGTCGCTTCCGTGATCGGTAGTAGGAAGGTGATGCCAAGAGCACTGATCTGATTCAGAATATCGTCAAAGAAAGCGCGTGGATATCTGTATGGGTCTGAGTAAGTGACCTTCTGCGAACAGTACCGAGAAACGGCCGCCATAGACGTTGGTGCACTTTCACCGACGGCGACCCATAACCCCTTTGAACCCAGAGACCGCACAGCGGCGAGGGAGGCTCGCTGATTTCCGTCGAGTATCAGAATTCTGGGTTCCATGGGTAGAAACGTCCTTTGTTCGTACCGATAGTTTGAGGGCAGTGCTCAATTATCCAGTATAACGGACTCAAATTCTATCGCGTTATGAGAGATGTAATGTCAGGAAAGACAAGAAGATTCCCGATATTAGAGGAAGTTGTGGCATGATACTACCAACGTAGCCGCTCCAGATCTCAATGGGGCTGTGTTGGATTATAAGTAGGGAGAATATCTGTTGAACCGGTTAGTCTATGAGCGGTTTGGCTCAAAAAAAGGATTATTTCTTTACATTTACTACTTGCTTCTTGCTCAGGCTGGTTTGTATAGCCGGTACGCGCATGTCAGGCCAAAAAGAAATCAAAGGCTTGTTTTCGTTTGCAGCGGAAATATTTGCCGCAGTCCTTTGGCAGAGGCCTACGCGCGTAGCCTTGGAAAAGATTCCGCATCCTGTGGTCTGCACTGTGGCGATGGCTTTGCTGCTGACCACAGGGCGAGAAACTTTGCCAACCAGCGAGGACTTTCACTGGAAAGCCACAAAACCGTCAATGTAAGGGACTTCGAGTTTCAGGATACGGATCTTATTGTGGTCATGGAGCCCGCTCAAATAACCTCATTTCATGACAAAATCGGCAAGAAATATCAATTGGTTCTTGCCGGTTCATACTGTGATAGGCCATACCCGTACATTCATGACCCCTTCAACACCTGCGATGAATTCTTCACCCATTGCGAACAACGAGTAATGGAAGCCGTCAGGGGGCTTTGTGCGTAGGAAAAGCAAGGAAGTGAACATTCAGGATTTTTACGCACTGGATTTTGGTGCCATGTGGCACTACTTCAAGTCGGAAACCCTGGCATTCTGGATGATCTGCGTTTATCTGTTTCTAGAGTACGTTCGGCCGCAGTCTATTTACCCGGTGTTGGATTTTCTCCCGTGGACACAAATTGCCGTTTTGGGCGCGTTGGTAGGATGTTTTCTCGATAAAACCGTGCGTTGGGTGTCTTGTTCAATTAACGCCACGTTGATTTTATTTTTTTTAGTGATATTGGCCTCAAGCATTTTCGCGTATAGACCAGATGTTTCATATAGTCAGCTGAATAAGTTCTATACTTGGTTTGTTATCTACTTTCTAATAATTAACATAGTAAATACTGAAAAACGTTTATTTCTATTTATATGTGTGTTTTTTGTCGCAAGTTTCAAGTTGTCCTTGTCATTGTCCATTACTTGGGCGAGTAGAGGATTTTCCTTTGCAGACTGGGGCTTAAGTGGCCCGCCTGGGTTCTTTCAGAACTCAGGAGAGCTAGCTATTCAAATGTTAGTGTTTTGGCCGCTTGCTTGGGCATTTTCTCTGAAGTTAAAACCATACCTAAACAAGGTTAAGTATTTAGTAGTTATCTTAATGCCTGTCACTGCAATCATGGTAATAATGGGCGCTAGTTCGCGAGGAGCTCAGTTAGCGTTATTGGTGCAACTAGTTGTACTCAATTATAAATCAATATTAAAGCCGAAGGTTATAATTTCCTGTTCTATTGTCTTTGCTATCTTGTGGGGCGTATTGCCTGATGAGCAGAAGGAGCGATTTAAAGTCGTAGGTGATGATAAAACATCTCAACAAAGATTGCTGTATTGGGAAAATGGCCTGGAGATGATTAATGATAACCCAGTTTTAGGCGTCGGATATTTTAACTATGTAGTTTACTATGAAAACTATTATTCAGACGATATGCTTTATGATCGAGCTGAGCTGCCGCATAATATATTTGTTCAAATAGGAACTGATGCCGGCTATGTTGGGGTATCGATTTATCTATTATTGATAATTTTTGCTTGGAGAAAGATGACCTCTCTGCAGGTTGCTCTTAGGTCAAAAGGTGATGATTTTTCGCGTCTCCCACGTTATTTAAATATATCGATGATTGGATTTTTAGTTGCAGGTCAATTCGTTACTGTTGCTTATTATCCTTTCTTTTGGATACATTTGTCTCTTGTTGTTTCTTTAAAAAAAGTAGTAGACCGAATGTTAAATTTTAATGGAAGCACTAATAAGAGGTGATATGGACTTATCTATTGTAATTCCAGTATATAATGAACAAGATTTCATTGCTATCTCACTAGAATCTATATTCTCGTGCTTGCAAACTGTAGATTTTGCGTATGAAATCGTTGTGGTGAATAATGGGTCCACTGATGGCACGCTCGATATCTTGGGAAAATTTCGAGATATATCAGTTTTCAGCATAGATCGAACTACAGTCTCCTGTGCAAGAAATTTTGGTGCCCTTAAGGCGAGTGGCGATTTGCTTGCATTCATTGATGGAGATGTTGTAATTACTGTCGACTGGGTAAATGCAATAGCTGCATTGATTGAAGATAATGATGGTAAAGCAATTCTAACTGGGTCGAAATGTAGATCCCGTCCGGATGGCACATGGATAGAGCGATACTGGTTTTCTAGTTTAGAGAGCTCTCATATCAATAGTGGTAATTTGATTATCTCAAGATCAGCCTTCAACTACCTAGGAGGCTTTAACCGAGAGCTTAAAACCGGTGAGGATGTTGACCTTTGCGATAGAGCCAAGCTCAGCGAGGAAGTTACTTTTGTAAAGAACATTAACTTCTCATCTATTCATCTGGATTATCCGAGGACATTGAAGAGATTTTTTCTACGTGAGCTCTGGCACGGGGAGGGGGACTTAAAAAGTTTGCGATTTTTTTTGCAATCCAAGGTGGCATTGGTGTCAGTTTTTTATGGGGTTGCTAGTATTGCATTAGTTTACTCAATAATCGCATGCAAAGTTCCATTAGCTATATTGTTGTCGATAATTTTAATCTCTACTAACTTATTTGTCACCTTATATCGGATTAAAGATTACGAGGCAACAAAAGTCTTTTTTTGTTTCGTTCTAAATTATTTTTACTTTATGGCAAGATTTCTTTCAATATTTAGGGCAGTATTCAAAAAAAATAGAAGATTTTAGTTTGTAGAGAGCGGCTTTTTAAGCTTTATTGCGCTCTCTACTCCCTAATAATGTTTTAGCATTTAATCCAATGTAAGTGTAGGTGGGTTTGGTCTATTTTCCGGAGCTATATCATCAAGCGGCGATGACGTATGCACGCTAAAGTCATCTAACAGCCATTCGGTATCATTACTATACGGATCGTTAGCCCAGCCGAGTATATAACCCTGAGAGATTCCTTGAGTTCCTGTCGTGTTGTCCCAGGTATCTGCCGTTCTTTTATCGTGAATCACTGTATATGAGTCATCGCCTTCCCAGCGACGATAAAGCTGTATAATCCCGTCGTGTGCGTTAGGGCCTGACGCTGATTTCAGCCTCGCGACGACATGCATCCACCGTCCTCGATCCCCTGGAACTTCAATAAACGGAGTAGAGAGATCTTCGCCCCGAACCACGCCGCCGTCCGAGACCAGCAAATTCGAGCCGCCTCGACCGTTGGGACGAGTGTTCCAAGTCACTGTTCCTTCGCGGTCATAGGTTTCTGGCCAAACTGAAAGGAACTTGCTATTAAGAGAACCTTGAACAAAGTTGTTAGGAACCCGAATCCAGTAAGCTATCCAGACGTCCCGGTAGTGAGCACCTAAATCGAAACGTTGTTCGGTCATCGGCTGACCAGATGAGTACCTAAATCGCAGGCTGTGGTCTCCGGTCTTCGGTGACCAATCTGGATCTCCTGAAGGAATGTTGTAGATTTCCCCATTGTTGTAGACTGCAGCCTCTTCAGTAACGACTGAGGTCCGGTTGTTTCTACCCCAATCGAACCCTTGGCTGTTGGTAGAAGACATATCGCCGGACTCGAAAGAATCGAGGAAAACTCTCTCAGCCTGCACAGGTAGCGCCGAAGCCATGGCAAGAGCCGCTGCGGCAAGAAGGTGTAGCTTATTCATGGTGGTGGCTCCAAGTTCGGTTTCGCTCTCAAAAGGATAGTCTATTTAACCTTATTTTACCTTCCATGAGTGTTTAAAATTGGTTAACTTGTGTGTTCAGGATGAGCGTTAATCACATTTTAGTATGAGCGTCAATTTTTTATGCTAGGAAGGCACCTTAGCACCATAAATTTAGGTCAGCGCGCCAACGTGGTGTCATTTCGTGTCAAGAGGAAGGTTCGCCAGCCCTCCCCACGATACGATCAATTTAATGGTGCGCTTTTTTTCAAAACCTTATAGCTGCTGTGGAAATCTGGGTAAGTAGCGGATTTTCAACGCAACCAGGTGTCCTGGCGGAGTTGAAAGAGTTGATCAGTAATACTGTCCTCTGAGGAATCACGATTTGGAATGGGGCAGGGCTTTCTTGGAGTCTCTACCGCAGTTCTTCTCATTTTCGTGATATTGATAAAAGGCATGCATGTTACCTATTTTCCATGAAAACTCGGTATAGCAACTGTTGATGAAAGTCGAAGACTAGCTAAATTTGTTAAGGTAAAATAGTTGAGAGCGGTGATATGGAGAATCAGCTGGAAAGGGCTGTATGCCGAATCTGGATTCGGATATAGAGGCTACGCTCCTTCACACATGGCGGGGGCTTCGAGCTGTTGCTAAAGATAGCCAGTAAGGCACTTATTATATATCTGTTTGTATACAAGGAAGTTGGTGTTCTGAAATGACAAAGCTCCTAATTGGTTATGCTAACCAACAGTATCCCGAAAAGAGGAATATTATCAACTTGCTGCCTGCGGCTGAATATCGTCTATGCCGGGATTGGTTTTCTTTGCAGTCAAGGCTCAAACAACTGTTGCATATAGACCACTCTCAAGCGCCGGCTTCTCTTGACAGGCAATTCAAGTTTCACGATTTTGGACTAAACAAAGTCGATTGCATCCACCTCTTTAATTCGATTAATTACTCACACAAGCCTTGGGTCCTTACGTTCGAGACATTAGTGCCCAGATTTCAGTCAGTATTGGCCGAACGTGAGTCTAATCCAGCCCAGGTGAAAAAAGACCCGAAGATCATAAATGCTCTAAGGGCAATGTCTGAAGCTAATTGCTTGGCGTTACTGCCGATTTCCAGAAGTGCGGGGCAGATTCAGGAAGCGTTCCTCTCTCTGTTTCCAGAGTTTAAGCCGTCCTTAATGAAAAAAACTCAGGTTCTACACCCCCCCCAAGTACTGTTGGAAGACAATCCGGAGAGCTTTGAGTATCCATGTGAAAACTCAAACACCGTTAGCTTTTTGATGGTGGGTCATCATTTTTTTCGAAAAGGTGGCTGCGAAATTCTTGATGTCTTATCGCAGATCCGTAGTGAGCTTTCTGTGGACATTAAGCTATGTATCATCAGCAAAATCACAGATGATGGCTACGCAACTGATATATCAGATTCAGATCGCAGGGATGTCCTTGGCTTCATTGCTAAAAACAGCGATTGGATAGATCATTACCCCGTATTGCAGCCAAAAGAAGTTGAGAAAAAAATGCTCGCCTGTGATATCGGGCTTTTGCCATCGTATGCTGAGACATACGGTTACTCTGTTTTGGAGTTTCAGGCAGCTGGTCGTCCTGTCATAACCACTAATGTTCGTGCATTCCCAGAAATTAATAATAACGAATGTGGTTGGATTATACCGGTAGGAAAAAGAGAAGTCGGCGGAGAGTCTTTTTTTAGGACACAAGATGAAAGATCGGCTCTCTCGGATGCTATACGGTCCGGTTTGTATGTAGCAGTGAGAGAGGTTATCGAGAAACCTGAGTTGGTACGAGACAAGGGGAGCAATGCGTGGAAGCGTATCAGGGATGAGCACGATCCGGTCAAGGTTGGGGAGATTTTAAAGAAGATTTATTCGGGGGCTCTACAAAAGAGTCATCAAGGAAGAGTTTGATACGAGGTCGTATGTCGTTCAAATTAGCAGTGATAGTGAACAAAGATGGGAGTGAGCTTGGACCTTCAGAGACGTTTCTCCATGCTCACATTAACATGATGCCCTGCGATGTCATTTATTTGGTCGGGAACCCGGGGTTTCGACTGATTCGTTATCGCGGAAGGGATGGGGCGCGTTATCTGACCTCGCGTAGCCTGGTTCCTTTGGCGTCTCGGTGGCTATCGAGAAAGGCCTTTGGAATCTCGGTGGCTGAGCAGGACACCAAAGCGTTGATACGATTCTTGCGCCAGGAAAGAATAGGTGCCGTTTTGGCGGAATATGGCCCTACAGCAGTTTCCGTTATGCACGCTTGTTCGAAAGCTGGTATTCCACTAATCACACAGTTTCATGGATATGATGCGTACCGCGAGTCATTAACACGTGAACTTGAAGACGATTACAAAGAACTGTTTTCTTTATCGTCTGCGGTTGTTGGCGTGTCTAAAGATATGTGTAGCCGTTTGAAGGCGCTAGGGGCAGTTGAGAGCAGGTTATTCCATAATGCGTGTGGCGCTGATATCTCAGATAAGCCCAGCTTTCAGTCGGATTTTGGTGGTGGGCGATTCCTTATGGTGGGACGACTTGTCGAGAAAAAGGCCCCTTTCGTCTCGATACTGGCCTTCTCTAAACTTGCTCTCGAAGACCCAAGGGTTTCTCTGGAGATTATTGGAGACGGCCCACAAAAAGGTGCTTGCCTGCAACTATGCAAAGCCCTTGGTATAGAGGGCCGTGTTATCTTCTCAGGCGCCAGAGAGCACCGTTACGTGTTGACTGCAATGGCGTCAGCCGACTGCTTTATTCAGCATTCTGTCCGCGCACCTGACGGTGATTGTGAGGGGACGCCTGTCGGTGTTTTAGAGGCATTGGGTATGGGGCTTCCGGTAGTTGCCACGCGCCATGGTGGTATTACGGATATAGTGGAAGAAAGGCATACTGGGCTTCTGGTTGATGAGTATGATGCTGAGGGCATGTTTCAAGCGATGAAGGACATCACCGAGCATCCCGATAAGGCACGTTCAATGGGCGAAAATGCGAGAGCCTCTGTGTTGAGTAATTGGACTAGCGAGAAGAGCGTAGACCGCTTGTGGGAGATCATTCAGAGTGTTTCCCACTAGGGAAAACGGTGTCGCATGCTTTTTGGAAGGCTTCTGTGCAGACATCCAGCGTGTAAAGCGTGTTTGCTTTTATGCGAGCGTTTTGCGAAAGCTGTTTCCGGAACTCTGGTTCGCGGGCCAGTTTAACGACGAATTGTGTTGCTTGCTGGATATCATCCTTTTCGTAAACCATTCCGTTTTTCTCATGATCGACAGCTTGCTTTACCGACGGGATATCGGGCACCAATACCGGTAGTCCTGAGCTCATATACTCTACGATAGAGAGAGAGAAGCCTTCACCGAGGGCCGCATGCATTGCTAAATCAGCGGCGGTCAATAGTTCTCGAGCATCTGGCCTGAAGCCCGTCAATATTACTTTTCCTTCGAGCCCAAGATGTTGTACCTGTACTTTTAAGTCTTCCAGAGCGGGTCCGTCGCCCGCTATAAGAAAGAAAATATGCTCGTCAGGATGATTTGATTGAATATCCGCGGCAACATTAATGATGAAATCAAAACGCTTATAAGGGTGAGCGCGACCTGTTGTGATGCAAAGGACGCTTTCAGGCCGAATGTTCAATCCGTGCCGGATGTCCTCGGGGGGGCGTGATGGTGGGTCCACAGGGGGTATGCCATTCTGAACTACCAGGCACTTACTGGCTGGGATTCGGCCATTCTGAATACTACGGCGACGCATCAGGGGCGATACGCAAAACTGCCGGTCGGCATTAACCATAGGAAGACGGTGTCTAACCGCCTTAACAAAGCCTTTAATTCCTCCGACGGGTGGCCGATCGCCTGGTGTATGATCGTGGACAACAATTGTTCGGACACCCAGAAGACGCAGATATGCGTATGAAAGAGAGAACCATGGGCGGTCGGTTAGATAGATAGCCTTGATGTTGTTTTCTCTTATAAATTGGCTAAGCTTCCGCTTCTCTAACTGGGTTGTTCCAGGTATCGTCATTTCAATAGGATGAAGGTTGCTATGACGAATGGTAGGCGGAAGCTCCCTGATTGATGGGTAGGCGAGGAAAGCCTTTGATCCTTGTCGCTCGTAATGGCTAGCGAGTAGAGCCCAAAAATGCTCCATTAGCCACCAAGCGTAACCCACGTCTGAAGGGTAATTGGAGACTAGAAGAATATTTCCTTTGTTCGCATTCGGCATGAAATGTCCTTTTCGTTGTCTTAGGGTGCCCTTTGCAGACAGTTCATCGTAACGGTGTTAGTATTCCTAGCTTGAGAACTGGGCAATAGTGCCAGATTGCATTACACCCGACCAGAACTTTGACCATCATTTTGTAATAGGGAGGTTACTTGGTGAAAATCGGTTATATTTATAACCTGAATGCATATCCCCCGAAGGGAGGTAATCATGTTCATGTCCTGGAGCTAATCCAAGGGTTTTTGAAAGTTGGTCATCAAGTGGCTGTAGTTGATGATCCTACTATAACTAAACTTGGAGTTACCAATTTTTCGGGGAGTGATGATCAATCAATTCAGGCCTTTATGGACGAAATCGAGGTGTTATATGTCCGTATTGATGCTCGTTTCATAAGTCAATGGCCGCTGTTGGAAGCTTGCATAAATCTCGCCGGCGGCAAACCCGTAGTATGGGAAATCAATGCGCCTGCGAACGAAACTCTGGCTTTCTCTTGGCTGGGTGGAAAGTTACCAAATCAAAAGGAGTCATTATTGCGGCGCTCAAAGCGGTATTTACATGCGCTTCGTAAACTCTATGGTATTAAAAGGGAGGAGCGGTATCGCCACCATCTGGCGCAAAGCGTAAATGCGTCAATCTGTGTATCAACTGCTCTCAGAAGATACGCAATCAATGAACTAGGTATAGAAAATTCCATTGTTCTGCCAAATGGCGGTCCGCTCATTCCTGCAGAAGATATCGAGAGGCGAAAAGCTAATCGTAGTAGTCAGGCTTTTACCGTTTTTTACAGCGGTAGCGCGATTTACCCCTGGCAGGGCCTTGATATGTTGGCTGAAGTAATTCATCTAGCGGGCGTGCACGCCCCGGATATCAAATTTGTTCTTGCAGTAAATCAGGACACCGAGTTTTTGCCGAAAGGTAACAATGTAGAAATTCGGAAAGGTTTGGATAGAGAGGGGATTATTGAAGCCATTTGTTCTTCCGACGTGTGTGTTGCTCTTCATCCAGACTATCCCTGGTCCCGATATGGCTTTCACAATTCCCCAATGAAGCTTTTCGAATATATGGCATGTATGACCCCAGTCATAACTTCGAACAGAGCTCAAATGGCAGAGTTGATCACGCATGGAGTGAATGGACTTTTATGTAGCGACTCGGCCGCCGAGATTTTAAGTCAATTAATTGAGCTTCGGGACGATCCAGATTTATCGGAAAAATTAGGCAGGTCCGGATGGGAACTAATACAAAACGAACGGAGCTGGAGCGAAAACGTTATGAGAACAGTTGGTATTTTCGAGAATGAATTATCATAGTTCCCCTTAGACTAGGGTTGTATATATTTAATAAATTTTACTTAGTGTGAGTTCTAGATGGACAATAGTGGGATTTGCTTCAGGGTAAAACGAAAGATTAGTAATTTAAAGAATGAAAAGTATAAAAGAGAAAAGGTAAAATATATAGAGTCTATAAAAAATGATTATAAGTTAATAATACTTGGGAATCAAAAAACAGGTTCTACAGCGATAGCTGCGCTTATAGGAATGCGGTCTGATAATGCTGTTGCTCTGGATCTCAAGGATGCGATTACCGACGTGTCATGGCAGTTGGTACAAAAATATAAAGTTGGTTATTTTTCTGATTTTGTATTTAAATATAAGAACGATTTTTCGAAGAGAATAATTAAAGAGCCATCGTTGACATTCTATAAAGAAGAGTTAGATTTATTGTTTCCTAACTCAGAATATATTTATATTTCTAGACATCCTGTAGACAACATTAGAAGTATTCTTAATCGGCTTAAAATCCCCGGCCATCTAGATGGAATAGATTTTGACGATTGGGATGAGCTAAATATGTATCCAATCTGGCGGCTTGCATTGGATAGTACTTGGCTAGGTCAGCCAAAAGGCAACTACATCGAGTCATTGGCGTATCGTTGGTGTGTCGCGTCACAATGTTATTTGAAATCTCCCAATGATATGTATCTAATAAAATATGAAGACTTTACACAGAATAAAGTTGAGACTATAGATATAGCCTGTGATCGATTTTCGTTGCCAAAGCTGCGGGATATTTCTGAGTCTCAGAACCGTCAGTATCAAACTAAAGGAAGTAGTGAAATAGATCCTGAAGAGTTTTTTGGACCTAAGAATCTTGAGAAGATAAGAAAAATTTGCGGTGATACAGCAGAAAAATTTGGTTATCACCTGTGACGATGAACTTCAAACAACGGTTCTTAAATGCGTTGGCCTGGAGCGCTGGCGTTAAGTTTTTATCTCAAGCGGTTTCCATTGCAATAGGAATCTTCTTAGCTCGACTTCTTGTTCCAGAGGACTTTGGGCTTATTGCGATGGTTTTAGTTTTTACCGGTATTGCTGGTTTGCTCTCCGATGTTGGACTGGGTTCCGCTTTAGTACAGCGTCAGGATCTTGATCATACACATTTTGTCTCGGTATTTTGGGCAAATGTTTGTCTTGGTTCCGTCCTTGCCGTAATACTTTATGCAGCTTCTGCTCCAATGGCTGAGTTCTATGGAAGGTTTGAAGTTGAACCAATTGTAAAAGTCCTTTCACTGAGTTTTGTCATTGGTTCTATAGCTCTTGTGCATAGACAAGTTTTGGTCAAAAGCCTTAGATTCAAAGAGCTCGCACTAGCCGATTTTTCAGGAATGATTTTAAGCGGAGTTGTTGCCATCTTTTTTGCTTACCGAGGCTTTGGATTCTGGGCGTTAGTTTTTCAACAAGTGATACACCAATTCGCAACATATTTTTTTGTGACGGCGGTGAGCGGGTGGAAGCCAACCTTAAGCTTTCGCTTATCAGCTTTGAATGAGTTGATTGGATTTAGTATTTTTGTGTTTTTTACTAGGTTGCTTCAATATAGCGCAGATCGCCTCGACAAGTTGATAACTGGTAAATTCTTAGGCGCGGATTCTGTGGGTATCTTGGACAAAGCGCAATCTATGATGTTGTTTCCGCTCCAAAATATATCCCATACCATTGCGAACATAATGTTCCCAGCTTTAAGTTCCTTAAAGGGGGATATAGACCGTGTAAAAGACGTCTATCTTAAATGTATCGAAGCGATAGCATTTTTGACGTTCCCGATGATGGTTGGCATGTTTTCAGTGTCGGAGAATTTCGTACTTGGGGTTCTTGGGCCTCATTGGTCAGAGCTTATTCCGGTTTTCAAAATTCTATGTTTTGCTGGAGTCATAAATTCTATCGCTACCGTTACGGGCTCTGTCTATCTCTCTCAAGGAGCTTCAAAAACTCAATTTAAAGTTAATCTATTTACGCGGCCTCTGGTTATAATCTTTGTAGTTGTCGGTCTCGCGTGGGGGGTAGAGGGAGTTGCGTCGGCAATTGTATTGGCAGCTTGGGTTTCGGGGGTATTTACGATGACAGTTATGTCTTCCCTCATTAGTTTGAAATTAATTTCTATTTTCCGGATACTATTTCCTACATTTTTAGTATCTATAGGGATGGGTATTGTGTTGCACTTTTCGGATCTATTATTGACTTTCGAAAGCTATCTTGTTGCGCTGTTTACGCAAGTCTTCGTAGGTATATTTGTTTATCTACTATTTTCATATGTTTTCAGAATAAGCGCATTGAAGCTTGTGGTTGACACGCTAAGAAAGCGATAGCGCATCAGCTAAGACTTAAAAGTCCATAGATAACTCACTGAGAAATTCCATACTAAAACAATTAATGTTGTGGGTATTTGTACAATAAGTGGGTGAACAGAAAGTGTAATCATGAAAATTTTGTATGACAAGGTATTTATAATAAGGCCAGCGCCGACCATAAGATAAAACCTTATTAAAGCCGTTCTATGTGGTATGGTGGCAGAAAAGGTAAATCTGTAACTCATATAATAATTCAGCACAGAACTTATAGCAAAACCAGTAGCAGAGGCATAAACCGGAGTTGTGATGCCTGCTTCAACCAGAAAAAAAAGAACTAGAAATTGTGTTAGAGTTGCTGTTCCCCCAACCAAAATGAATTTACTAAATTTGTTTGATAACATGTGCATGTGATATTTATTCGCTTTTTGGTTTTGAATATATTCTCACCACATTTCCAGCTAGAGATCCTCTGATTGATTTAACTTCAAATACTTTATCGTAATTTCTGAAAATATAGTTATAAATAGGCATGCTGTGGGCATAGGGCTCACCGCCAGCCAGTCGGCGATCATACTGATCACTTAATATGATGTAATCTGGGTCAGATTCCACTATATCCTTTGTGTCCTCTAGTTCTCCGATAACGCCTAGTGCTCTATAGTATTTTGTTGACGCTGGTTGAAAATCTTCATCCATAAAGCCGGGCTGAATCAATCTATATGACTCAGTTGGTAATTGAGGAGAATAGCTTTCAACTAGTATCAAGCTATTCTCTGAAATATTCTGTCTACTCCACCTATAGGCGTGAGTTCTAGTGTCACCTTGTGCGAGTTCATTTGCATCCAGAAGCGTCTCCCTCAAGGGGAGGATCAAGGCGATGACCAGCGAAGTGGCTACAAAAAATTTCAACCTTGTGTGTTCGAATATCTTATAAGAAATATAAACGCCGTGAGCCGCAAGGTAACATGCGAATGGAATTAAAGGCATAGCCCATCTTTCCCACCAAAGATTTAGCGACGATATAAAAAATAAGAAAGGTATAAAAAATGAGAGTACTACGATACCGAAATAGTTGTCCCTTGGCTTTTTCACTATAACGAATACGCTTATGAGAGCGAAGAACCCACCAGCTAACGAAACGTTAGAAAGGATTACATCGTAAAAATAGCGAAAGATAGAGTTTGTGAATCCATAGGAAGTCGATGACAAATGGGTCGATCTAGCCTCACCCAAAATGTCGTTCAGTGCAGTTTGTATATCTATAAATAAATACGGTGCAGCTAAAAAGGCGCCAATTAGGGAAAAGGTAGCCGCTGTTAATAGATGTGCGAAGTTTTTTGTTAGAGGGATGCCCTGATTGGATTGGGATATAAAGTGAGCCGCAATGATAGGTAAGCATCCGAAAATAGCGGGGTATTTAGTGGCTACAGATAGACCTAGGAAAAGTCCAGCAATAATATAGTTACTTATTTTTGGTTTCTCGATAATCTTAAAGCAATATATTACTGTAATAAGAATAAGTGCTGTCATCTGCATATCTGTGCGGATAAGTCTTGACAGCTCTACAGAAAGTGGAGCTATGGCCATGATTGAAGCCGAAATTAGGCCAACAGTGCGGTTCTGACCACGCTTTCCCATTAGATAAGTAAGGTAGACTGCGAGCATGCCAAAAAAAAGTATGAGTAGTCGACCCACAAAATAGAATTCGCTTGGTTCAGTACGAGTTATCACTTCTATTGCGGAGAGGTCGGGGAAATGGCCTAGCATCAAACCAATCGAAGCATAAAGGCCAAAAACGAGGCTTAGGCTATAGATTGTAAAGGAGCCTGGGTGACCGAACCAATGAGGGTTTAGATCTCCAGTGCCCAATATCCTGAAAGCTCGCGTTACGAAATTTGGTTCATCTGTGTTGTACAGAAAAGGTAGGCCGAAATCTAAGCCCCAATATCTGGCTAGGCCAGCAATAGCTAAGACCGCAATAATCGCTATTGTTGTGATTGAAACCTTTTTAAGCGTTACTATACTCACATCTAGATCTCACACAATGGATTATTGAGACTTCTCTTTTGTAATCTTTTCTATAATAAACGATGGACGCTGTTTTGTTTCTTGGTAAATTTTACCGATATATTCTCCCACCAAACCAAGACAAAATAGCTGAACACCACCGAAGAAGGTGATGGGTATCAAGGTAGATGCCCAGCCAGGTATCGCAGTGTCTAGGCTGTATTTAACGTAGAATATCCAACCCAGCTGGATCATGGCTGCAAAGGCAAACCCGATTCCCATTAATGCGACGAGCCTAAGAGGACGGACTGAAAAAGAGGTGATTCCGTCAACAGCTAGTGCCAGCATTTTTCTGATGGGATACTTGGATTCGCCTGCTGCTCGCTCACCCCGTTGGTAGGTAACCTTCGTTGATTTGAAGCCCAACAAGGGTATCATTCCTCGCAAGAACAGGTTAACTTCCTTAAAGGTTTTTAGTTGATCTAAAGACCTTCTGCCCATCAATCTGAAATCCGCGTGGTTGTGAATAACTTCAGCTCCTAACCAAGCCATCACTCTATAAAATAACAGAGCAGTTTGGCGTTTAAAAAAGCTGTCTGTAGTTCGATCGTCACGAACTGCATAGACGATTTCCGAGCCCTTTCTATATTCCTCAACCATCTGGTGAACAATTGTTATATCATCTTGAAGATCGGCGTCCATGCTGATAACTGCTTCGCCTTCCGCAATATTTAGGCCGGCTAATAATGCACGTTGATGCCCACAGTTGCGTGAAAGTTTTACCCCAACAACGAATTCGCACTCATCGGAGAGTCGATCTATTATGTCCCAAGTTCTATCCGTACTGCCATCATCTACCAGGTAAACTAAGGTTTTATTAACATCTTTATTTCTTAATTTTTCCAGTTCTTTAAGAAGTTTAGGAATAGTAATTGGAAGAACATCTTCTTCATTGTAGCAAGGTATAACAAAGGAAACGTTCATACGGTCATCCATAACATTACCTATTGGCTGATATTTTTGTTTAAGTAACTGATTTATATGTCTTTCGTTAGTTGATGATAGATTGTTATATATTTTTTAACGTTTCGTTGTGCGCTAAATTTATCAAGTAATGTTTTGGGTGTTAGGTCTCGACGTTCAAGTGATAGTGCCAGCGATTTTTTGACTGATTCTGTGTAACCTTCCGGAGTGTGTTCATCCACTAAAATTCCCGCTTTCCCATAATCCAGTACCTCAGGAATACCACCCACGTTGTGCGCTACGATTGGCACATTTACTGCCAATGCCTCTAACAGGGTCATCGGTAATCCTTCATGGTCAGAAGGCATCAGCAGTACATCAAGGTTTACTATTTCATCTAGTGCTGGGCTCAAAAAACCTTTGAAATCTATTTTTTTAGCGATGTTGAGATCAAATGCAAGCTGCCGCAGGTCGTTTTCCAGTGGCCCAGATCCGACGACCACTCCACGACAAGTAATTCCTTGTTGGTTTAAAAGGGCAATTGTTCTGATGAAAAGGTCGCCTCTTTTAACTTTTACAAGTCGGCCGACTAAACCAATTTTGGGCTCCTCGTTTTCTCCTCTAGGTGGGGTTAACCATTGATGCTGAGTGCCTTCAATATCAATGAAATTGAATATTTTGTATACCTTGTCCTGAAACACTTTCTTCAGGGTATCTTCAAGCTGCGTAGACACCGCGATAATAGCTTGCTGACGAGTGCGACCTAGGAAAAGATCCACTTTCTGAACCAGCCATTTGTGCGGGCGTTTCAAGGTGAGTACTGTTTCCGCGCTGCCATGTACGGTACGCGCTGACCGGGGGACTTTAGCGAGCTCTTTGCCCAAAATGCCTAGTACATTTTCCTTGAAACCGTGTGTATGCACTATTTTGCTGTTATGTTCCTTGCAGTGTGATGCGATTGAACGTGCAATAGTCCATGGATTCAACTTTTTCTCGTCGGCTAGCAAAAGTGGTATTCCCAGCTCCTTGAACTTTTCAAAAAGAATGCCTTCGTTAAAAATGACGACGGTCGGTGTAACTTGACCTGACGCTTGGAGCGCTTGGCAAAGGTTGTAAACTTGGACTTCGGCGCCCGCCCATAAATCGCCTGAAATAACATGGGTGACGACCAGTTTCGAGTTACCTTCGGTCATAAAAGCCCGCGCCCGATCGTGGCCAGCAATGTCCGGGTGCTGTGGCTGTTGCCATCATGGAGGTTGAAGCGGTGAAGATCGTAAGGGTTGCACCCGGTAAGGTTCCAGCCGGTTTTGGTGGTGCATGCGGCCTTATAGGTATCAGAGACCAGATTTTCACCCTTGCCGGTTATGTCGCCATTGGGATAACAGAACACGGGTATGGCGGCTTCGCCCAGGGAATTGAGGTCCTGCAGGCAGTCCACGATTTCTTCTTTGAGTATTTTCCCATCCTTCAGACGGTTCAGGCGATAATGGTGCCTGGTGTGCGCGCCGTACATCACAAGACCGTTTTGCGCCATTTCAGTCAGTTCAGAGCCGTTTAGGATGGATCTGGAGGTTTCCGTGGGAGCCACCTCCGGGTGGGATGCATAGACCTGTTCAAGAGCCTCAAGGATCGTGGCGTCTTCGAGTGACTTCAGTCGCGCGATCACTTCGTCCGCTTCCAGAAGGGAAAGTGGGCGATTCGCGCCAGGGGCAGGCTCAAGAGGCAGGTGAGGTCGCAGCCAGTCGAAGGATGAATCATTTTTGGGAATGGTCTGTGTGGTCAGCAGGCTGAGCACCTGTTCCGGCCAGAAGGTTTTGCCGGTGTTGATCATTTGGGTGACCAGGAAGATCGTTGCCGGGGCGTTCTGTGCCTTGAGAGTCGGGTAGGCGTATTGATAGTTGTCTTGCCAGCCATCGTCGAAGGTAAAGGCAACCGAGAGCCTTGGAAGCGTTTTGCCTTGACTGTTACGGTCCAACCAATCGGAAAGGTGGATGGGTTCCGCCCCAAGCTTACGGACAAACCGGATATGGTCTTCGAGGGCTTGCGGGCTGGTCACCATGCCTGGCTGCTCCGCGGCACGCTCGGGCGCATCCGCCGGGAGAATTCGGTGGTAAGTGAGGATCAGCAGCGTTGGCTTGTTCGAGAGACGGACGCGCAGCCAGCCATAACAGGCCAGCACGGTAAGAGCGCCTGATTTAACAAGGGATCTGAAGAATGCCACGCCTTGGGCCTCCGTCGGCTTCGCCAATGGTTTTGGCTTGTTCGTCCATGTATAGTTTATCGCCATAGCGATTCTGCCAGTAGTGTGCAGAGATGTCATCCACAAGGGTTCACAGGGATTGGGAGCGATGCTGGTTATTCTATTCTGGTTTGCGGCAATTGGAGCGCTTTTCAGCTACTTTATTTATCCATTCATTCTTCGTTTTATGCCCAGTCGTCCGGAAGCAGAGCGCGAGCATGCCCTGTCAGACACTCCGCCGCTCGTTTCCCTGATTGTGACGGCTCATAACGAAGCCCATCGAATCCGTGACAAAATCGAGAACTGCCTGGCTCTAGACTACCCGGGCCTGGAAATTATTATTGCCTCGGATGCCTCCAGCGACGATACCGACCAGATCGTAGGCGAGTACGCTAATCGCGGCGTGAAGCTGGCCCGTGCAGAGGAACGGAAGGGAAAGGAACATGCCCAACTGCAGGCGATCAATGCCGCAACCGGGGACATCCTGATCTTTTCAGACGTTGCAACGTCGATTCCTGAAGACGCGATCGGTCGTATGGTGGCTTACTTCAATGACCCCACCGTGGGCGCTGTGTCCAGCGAGGATCGCTTCATCAGCCGGGATGGCAGCGTGGTGGGCGAAGGCGCCTATGTGCGTTACGAAATGTGGTTGCGGGGCCTGGAGTCAGAACGCGCGGGGCTTGTAGGGCTGAGCGGATCCTTCTTTGCGGCCCGTAAGGAAGTGTGCCGGGAAAACTGGGATATCTATTCCCCCAGTGATTTCAATACGGCCCTAAACAGTGCCCGAAGGGGGCTGGTGGCTGTAACGGCGCCGGACGTCCTTGGGTTCTATCAGGATGTGGCGGACGCCTCGAAGGAATATCAGCGTAAGGTGCGCACCATCATCCGGGGGCTGACGGCGTTGAGCCGGCATCCCGAGGTGCTCAATCCGTTCAGGTTTGGCCGCTTTGCGTTCCAGGTGTTCGGGCACAAGCTGATGCGATGGGCCGTTCCGTGGTTTCAGGTGTTATTGCTTTTGGTCTCGTTTGCCGTCGCGGGGAAGGGCAGTATCTACGCTTTGGCATTGCTGCTTCAACTGGCGTTTTATGGGTGCGTTCTGGCAGGGCATTTCGCGCCTGAGTTGCGTAAGCACACACTGGTGAAGATTCCCTATTTCTTTGTGCAGGTAAACCTAGCGGTTGCCCATGCAACTGTAAGCTTTCTTAGCGGTCGCAGGATGACTGTCTGGACGCCCTCCCAACGCTGATCGATGAAACGCGGACGTTTTCTATGTTTGCAAAGTTGAGACCGGTCGGTAGCCCTGTACCGAAACCACAGGCCATTGATAGCCTACTTTTGCCATGGGATGAGCACTACAAGGCTTTGTATTCAGGCTCTGGCACCGAAGCGTTGTCGCTGGCTGTAAAGGCGGCCATTGCCATGAAAGCCCGCTCTGAAAGGCCTGAAGTAATTATCCCTGCCTATGGCTGTCCTGACCTGGTTGCAGCCATTGTTTCGCAGGATGCCCAGCCAGTTTTAGTGGATTTCGCCCCGGATAAACCGGTACTGGACGAAGAAGGCGTTCGTCAGGCTTTGACACAACGCACTGTCGCGATCATCGGGGTCAATTTTCTCGGGGCCTGTGCGAGACTGAAAGAGCTCTCGCGAATCTGTGCGGATAATGACTTGGTTCTGATCGAGGATTCGGCACAACGCTTCCCGCCCTCCAGTTGTTCCCATGGCTTGGCGGATTTCGTGGTGTTGAGTTTTGGCAGGGGTAAGCCAATCAACTTGATGGGTGGGGGCGCTCTGCTGTTTCGTCAAACGGAGCAATCAGTTGTGCACAGTGCGTGCGCTGATTACTCCGTATTGGAAATACGTACTAACATTGCTTGGCACATCAAGCGACTGGTGTTCAATTCGCTGTTGTCGCGCTATATCTATCCACTTCTTGAGCGCGCGCCATTTCTCAATGTCGGAGAAACCCGGTTCCATCCATTGGAGGCCATTCGGGTAATGGAGCTTCCATCATCACTTTTGGCTGCGGGAATACGCGCTTACTTTGCAAGGGAGCCCCTGCATCTCGTTTATGACCGTGAACTGTCGTTCCTGCGGGAGGCTGGCTGGGCGTTTGCCGGAACGATAGATGCGCAAGACCCTACGCCTCGGCTTCGGTATGCCCTTTTGGCGCCCAATGAAAACCTGAGAAACCAGGTGGTCACGGAAATGAATGAAAAGGGAATTGGTGCCAACATTTTTTACGGTCGCACACTTCCTGAAATCATGGATGCCGCTTCTATTCGTGTAGGGGGAAGCGGCAGGTATCCAAACGCCAGTAACTTCTCGAAGCGATTGATTACTCTACCAACCCATGAGGGCGTGGGGCTGAGCGATATCAGCACAATCCTATCGGTTTTTGAGCGCTTGGCATCTGAGCATTGTAACGACTAGTTTGTTAGTCGATATTCTTTACACCCTGTTTGGTCTTATAATGAAGATAGCTGGGCCTGCATCCATAGTGCCAAGGAATTCGGGATGTTTCCTGATGTATGGTCCGTATATTGCGTTTATTTTGCCGTTGAAAATCGGATAAGGAGATCTGTATGCGAGTAGGTATTCTATTAGCTGTTTTGTGGTGCTTTTCAGTTCAGGCCAACGCTGCTCCAATTTGGACGTACGACCTAGAGGGAACTGTGTCCGGCTCCGAAGAAGCTGCAGGATATTTGGCGGACATTGGCGTTGGAGATTCATTTTCAATTCGCATGTCTATGCAGAAGCAATTGGATGGCAGCCATAAGATCAATTTTAGTGGATCGCTTGGGGGGTGGTTGTTCACTCAGCAAGAGGCCAGTGCATATTACCTGCATAGCGACTCGGCCCCCGAGCGCTTTTATTCAAGTGGCTCCTCCTCGTTGCTTAATGCCCCGGCAGGCACGCTTGGTGCGATCGACCCATGGGACATTTATCTTCAACTGTTTGGGTTGGAGACAACAGGGGCGGTTGACATTGCAGAAGAAGATAAACTGATTAAGAGTGATGGTTGGCTGGATGTCGATCAGTTTCTTCACGGCAACATTTCCTTCAACTTTTTTGCCCAGCTAGGCCCCGAGGGCAGCTCATGGACAGAGGATGATCTTTTTGGAGATATTCATTCCATTGTCCAGGTTTCCGAGTCCACTCCTGCCGTGATGATGACGATAGGGCTTTTGTACATCTTTGCTGGGTACCAGCGAAAGCTCCGTCGGTAAGAATCAAGCCGATAATAATCAATAAGGCACTCTCGTTATAACGAGAGTGCCTTATTCTGATCAGTTAATCTGAAATGCCTCAACATTTGAAGGCTGGCTCGCCAGGCCATTCGTGTCGTAGACCCGTATTGAGAAGAACCAGATCCCTCGATCGAGTCCCTCAATCACGTAGGAGGTCTGGTCTTTCGAGATGTCCTGAGTCTCCATGTCCAGATTGTTCTCCTCCAGTCCGTAGAAGATTTTGTAGTGGCTGATCTCGCCTGCGTTGAGGTCGGAACCATCCGCTCTTTTTTGTGGCACACTCCAGGACATTTGCACAGACCCGTCTGGCTCCGTTGGTACCGGTTCCGTGGTATCGGGGGTGTCCGGTTCTGAGTCTGCGAGAGGTTCCAATGTCCATGGGTCAAGATTGCTTTGGTATGCTTCAAGCACCGTGATGCCAGAGTTAGCGGCTAACACCATAGTAGAGTCTGCAACAGACAGGTCAGTTCCGTGCCTGAGTTCCCAACTGTCAGGCAGCCCGTCCCCGTCTGTATCTATGGTGTTCTCGCTAATGGGGTCAGTACTGAGAATAGTTGATGCTTGATCAATTTCTTCATTGGTTTGGACGTCGGTTATGGATAGCTCGGCCACTGCACCATATCGGGCGTCGTAATATTCCATCTTGATAGGGATGTCCTCGCCAGCAGATAGCGTTCTTGTGTAACTGTTGGCGGTAGCGCCGCGATCAACCCACTGGTCGATAGCCAGGTCAGAGTCGACATATAATCTTACGCCGTCGTCAGTTCGGACAGTGAATCGATAATCCCTGCTTCCTGAAGCATGAGGAGGTTGGAAAATGCCGCTCCAGCGAACGCTGAAGTTATCTGAGGGAGAGCCGGAGATTGGCGCCGAGCTTCTCCAGTTGAATTGGATAGCGTTGTCAGTTCGATAGTCAATAAACGAGTCGAAGGATGTGCCACTGTAATATTGCCCTGTAAAGCCTGCAGTCAATTCGGCAGCAGTTTCAGGGACGTCTTCCGGGTCGTTAAGGTCTGTCCCTTCAAGATATTCTTCGAGATTGTTCGCACCATCCGAGTCACTGTCTGCTGCTGCATCGCTAGGATCAAGAGGGGAAAGGTTGTACGCGAATTCGGCACCGTCGGGGATTCCGTCGCCATCCGTGTCTTCCTTGTCCGGGGAGGTTCCGAGCTCAAACTCTTCCATTGCTGTCAGGAAATCGTCGTCTTGATCAACCGATGCGTCATCTGGGTTTCCCGGATTTAGTCCATAGTAGGTTTCCCAATTGTCATAAAGTCCATCTCCATCCTCGTCCAAGGGCGGGTATTGGGGGTTGAAGCTCAGACTATTCTGCGAGTCAAAAAAGCCGATTCTGTAGCCACGACTATAAGCTTTAATTGCGTCCTCCTCCGTCGGATAGGATGGCTGTGCCCAATTTGAGATCGAATCCGCTCCTATTACTTGTTGTCCCAGGTTGGGGCCCTCCCATGAAACATCGAAATGGTCGTTACCTGCGCGTTCCTTAAATATAATTCTAAAGTAATAACGCTTATCGGCGACGAGTTCGATCGGGGCCGATGTTTGGGAAGAGTACTTACTGTAGTCGCCGGCGCGTGTCCATGCAGGCACTGTCGCAATTCGTACGGCGCTGTCTGGTGACTGGGAATCACTGAGCCAGAATTCCATTTGGTCGTCGCCGCTGACGAAAAAGCGATACAGTCCATTCTGAGGGGGTGTTATGAAACCCTGGACCATGGCGCCATAATCGTCCGCGCGGTTCTGCGTCTGTTGAAGAGAGTTCAGTGTTTCTATGTTGTCAGGGTTATCCGGGTAACGCGTGAGTTCGGTCAGCGCACTCGGTTCTGCGCCAGGGATATCCATCCAGTATCGGATATTTACCTGCCCGGGTTCACTTTGCTCCGGCAGTGATGCCGTTGGGGGTAATGAGTCGATATCTCGTCCCTGCCACACCTGGCAGCCACCTATCGCAAAGAATAAGGGTACCAATAGCGGTTTCCTGAGTGTGTTCACGACTAACTCCTTAATGGGGTAATAGTGACGCCTACTCAAGTATTGGTCGCAAGAGGCTATAGGGCCAATGAAAGTATGGAACATTTGGGAATCTGCGGTTCTTAGTTATCGTAATTACTTATAAGAGGTATAACTGAAATTCGATTCAGGAGATGTTTGTAGCGGTCAACTAATTCCAGACAATATTTTAAGGTTTTCCTCAGCAGTCCCTACTAAAAACCTTGATTATTTTCTCGGGGGATTACGCGGGGGGCTTGTCAAGCGTTGGAATGTACTACAGTATAAATTCAACGCATCGGCAATCCATAAAGATTGATCGAGAGTGCAAACCAGAGGACGGCCCGATGAAAATTCATGACCTTTCATTCGCAGAAATAGAACGAATCAACTTTAAAACCGTAGACGATATCCAGAGCCTGATGTCGACGGCGCGTCGGCCAATGATCTTTGAAGGTCTCGCGAACCAGTTGTCGTTTCTCGAAAAATGGGACCTGTCATTTTTTGAACAAATGGAAAGCTCGGTGCCGGTGCAACAGCCTGAAACCGATGGCGTGAACTACTTCTTCAAGTATTTCGCAATTCCTATGAAAGAATTTATCTCTCGAATTAAATCAGGAGATAATTTGTACATTGGTGCGAGGGAAATCCTTGGAGAAGGAGGCAAGCCAAGTGGTAAGGACGGTCTCGCAAGTCTTGCCGACTCGCTTGAAGTGCCCAATTGGTTCAAGCGCGAAAAAATTCGCTCAGCCAATCTCTGGATAGGTGCAGGCAACAACAAAACACTCTTGCATTACGATCCGTGGAACAGCATTCAACTGCTTCGGCAAGGACAGAAAGAATTCTTTGTATTCCGCAACACCGATACGCGCAATCTTCACCCGTTCAGCGTGTTCAACTTCAAGGCTTTATATCAGGGTAAAGTGCTACACAGTAAGATTCGCCCGATGACTGTACAAAAACGGTACCAGAAACGATTCAAGGAACTGAAGGGCTTTCGCGGCACCGTGAATGCCGGAGACGTTGTCTTTATCCCGGCAGGCTACTGGCACTACGTGGAGTCGGAAGGTCAGAACATTGGTGTCAACTTCTTTGTGCACAGCGATGACCAAACTCTGCATCGGATAGAGCCGCTGCGCAGCTATTGGATAAAAGATCGCATCATGCTTCACCCTGTGCGCTGGCTGTATCGACTCAAATATAATTTCTTTCAGGTACTCCGCAAGGTATTTCCCAAACGGGTTGGCTCCTGAGCCCAGGAATGGAACCGCACCGGAGCAATAACCATAGAGTGGCTATGAACGTGGATCCAAGTGTAAGTGCATCGTGCGACTTCTCTATCGAAACGTTATCCGATCCCGACTGTTTCCTTGAACTCAAGGATGACTGGCAACAACTTTCTTCCGATACTCACGCTGGTGGAGCCTTACCGTTGCCCCTGACTTTAGCCTGGATGATATCTTGGTGGAGTGGATTTTCAAACGGAGCAAGACTAAGGCTCACAATTATTCGCCAGCATGGACGAATAATCGCGATCGCCCCGCTGGCGGCGGTGCAGGACCAATACCGTCAAATCAGTATCAGGAAAATCAAGTTCTTATCGAACGGTCACTCCCCATTTTGTGACATACTTTTTGCACCCGAAGTTGAACACGGGATGCGTAAAAATATCATGCGAGAGCTCATCAAGCATCTCGACTGTGATCTGATTGAATTGCGCGGACTCAAAGACAGGGGTTCAACTCATCAACTGTTGAGTGAAGTCGCTCAGTCGATGGGGATTCGCGTGGCAGTAAACCCGGCATTGAGTACGCCAGTGGTCGATACCAACGGCGATTGGGATACATTCCTTGCCGAGAAATCGAAAAAGTTCCGTCAGCGTGTCCGTTCAGCGACTAATCGTTTCGAGCGTTCCGGCGCTAAAATCGAACAAACAACAATTCAATCGGGCGATGATTTCATAGTCGAAGAGATGATTGCAGTCTCAAGTCAGAGCTGGAAACGTTCACTGGGAGCCGATCTCAGTTCGCGAGAGAACTCGGTACGTTTTCTCAAGTCACTGTTCGATCAACTGGGGCCTAGCCAATCGGTATCAGTCTGGATGGCGCGCACTGACACTGGTGAACCGATCGCGTTTGAGTTACACCTTTTATGGGGTGGTGTCAGCTACCCTATTCGTGCCGACTTCAATGAGCAATATAGGAAACTTTCTCCCGGGTTTATCGCAGAGTTGAATGCATTGCGCAGCCTGTTTGAACAGGTGGATGCGACAACTTATTACAGTTGCGCCGATGACTACCAGTATCTGACCCATTGGACCGATACTTACGCACAGCATGTAACGGTTGAACTATTCAAGCCGGGTTTGAAAGGATTTCTACTCTACAGTCTTGAGTATCGGCTAATACCCGTTCTCCGAGGCATCCGCTCAGTGTTCAGGAAGGAGACTGACTCGGAGCGCAAAACCTCGCGCCCGAGTAAGGTTGCCTGAAGTCAATAACCTCCAGTTCAGTTCAGTTCAGTTCTTCCTGAAGTCTTCGGCAAGTTCGACGGGGCAGCAAATTCATTAATCAAGCCTCGTATGACTGGCAGATCAAGTTTGTGCTTGTTCTCGCAGTAGTCACGGATAACGCCACGCTCGTACTGCCGCCAGGTTTCCTTGAGAACGTGGGGCGTAAACATGCTATTTGTATATAGCGCGCCAGGCTGCTGTAATTCGACTGCCGCAAGTCTGTCATCACGTATGTCTACGATAGCGGCACCCATCATCTCGACTCCGAGATGCACGACTTTCTCGTATAACGTATTTGGCGTATCGTTTGCCTCGATCAGCGGCCTGCCCTGATAAACGATTTGGCCGTCATCAATGCCCGATGTTACGAAGTGTACCGTACCGCCGACGTATTCGGGCTCAGCATTGTAAACCGCCCATTCCGTTGTAAATAGGCCTCGGTATCGTTGAGACAATCCTCCATGGAGGTTCAGCACTCCGAATCTTGGGACTGACAAGAATTCATCGCGAAGGATCGACGCACCGCAAACCACCACGAGATCGGGGCGCATTTCCCGCAGCACCTCAATATACTCCGGCGCATTTATACGACTAGCACCGGTGGTGTAAATAACGTTTTGTTTGTCTGCTTCGAGAATGCGTCGGCCGGCCTCGCCAAAATCGGTTTTGTACTCGCTACGATTATATAATGCATTCTTTCGCCAAGTTTGCTCTGCGATGCGATTGAAAATTTTCCATGGTATCTGATGAGGAGCCTTTGCGAGACGAAGATATTTCTGCAGCGCGGGTTCTGCCGAAGGGTCTGCCCGCTGAGACTCCACGAAGATACCTACCGGATCAAATCGTTCTGCAAGTTTGTTCGCAAAGAACAAATCGGAGCGATCCTCGCTGCAAAGAATTACTAACCTGAAGTTTTCACCCATTTAATACTTCCCTTTCTTAATCAGGTTAAATAAACCCATAGGTTTATCTGTTGCTGTGACTTTTTCAAAAAATAATCGTTAAGTCGCGATTTGTCGCGGCCTGCAAAGAAAGTACATGTAGCCACTGCCTGTATAGCTTTTTGGATCAACAACCTCGCCTTGCTGGCTATAGACCGTGCATATCTCGAATCCCAAGTCTTCCAGCTGCGTAACCTGGTGCGCCGGCTTGATATGATATATGGCCATCTGAAAATCATGATCCCCAGTTACCAGGGTGTATTTGTCGTTTCGTAATACGGCCTCTGTATCGACATTCCGATAGTGGAATTTTGTACGCAGTAGACGCTTTAATGCCTTAAGCCAGTAGTAAAGGCTGGATAGTGGCCGTTTAAAGTTCAGCTTCGGGAGCTTGGGGGAGAATGGGAGTGAATAAAGACTGTGAGTCGAAAAGAAAAAGTAACCTTCTCGGCTTATAACCTTTGAAATTTCCGACAAAATCTGGATTCGCTCTTCGTGCTCAACCGAATCGATACCGTTAAGGCTGAACATCACGAAGTCGAAATCCCTACCGTAAAATTTTGACAGGTTCGTTGCATCTTGAACGGTAATTTCAGTATTTGCCCTGTTGCCCAAGGCCTGCTTGCAACGCTCAACCATACCGGAACTGTAATCTATACCGTGATACTCCATGACCAAGGCTGAGAATGTATAGGTTGTCCTCCCGGTACCGACACCGATATCGAGCATAGACGTGTTATGCCAATTATCCTTGAATCGATGTAAAATATTGATTTCCGTGGGAGTTAACGTGTAGTCCGTATATTCATGAACGAAGTTATTATAGACCTGCAAGTTAGAGTTCATTTTTGAAATCGGTCCTTTAACGGATGAAAGAAATCATGTGTGGCGACCCTGAAATTAAACTATTCATATGAGGTCACTTACAGGTAATATTTGAAAGAAAGTCAAGGTATGTGTAATCGGAGAATCCGATCGTCCATATGCTCAGGCTGTCCTCTTTGATCGCGATTGCTGGTAGTCAGGTAGACATGCCCATCGCTGCCCATATGCACACCTCTTAAGCGACCGTAAGTTCCCGATAGCAAAACCTGCTCACAAATCCTGTTATTTCCACCTGTATCTTCATAAGTAGCTACTCGCCTCAATTGTCTTGTTTTCAGGCTGGCAATCAGCAAATCGCCATGCCACGGATGCCCTGGGCGATCAAAGACGGCGAGCCCGGAAGGCGCAATCCCAGCAAACCAGGTGAGTATTGGGTCGTGGTATTCTGCGCCCACGTTCGGTCCTATAAAATTTGGCCACCCATAATTCCCGCCGGGGATTAGCAGATTGAGTTCGTCATAACCAACGGGGCCATGTTCAGTGGCAAATAAGTTGCCCTTCGAATCCCAGTCTAAACCCTGAGAATTACGAAATCCCTTGGCATAAACAGGTGAGTTATTGACCGGATTACCATCAGGGATGCCACCATCTTCTCGATAACGGAGCAATTTTCCTGCCAGGGAGGAGTCATCCTGTGCCAAGTGAGGTACTGCGGCATCTCCCGTCGTAATGTAAATCATGTTGTCCGGACCAAAAGCCAATGAGCTGGTGCCGTACCATTCGTGGGAGGGCAGGTTATCAATCATTATGGTCGGGTCGCGGCCATAACCATGTTCGTCTCTCAGGCGGTATACGCGGTTACGAACAGGAAACTGAATATCCGGCTGAAAAGGAGCAATGATGATTTTCTTTATCTTGTACACCAGCGAGTCGACGCTGGATTTCCCGACAGCGTCATAGGTGCCCACGACATAAACGTATCCGGATTCATTAAACTGAGGCGACAGAGCAATCCCCATTAAACCCACCACACCTTTCGAAAGCACTGGTATAGTTGCCCAGGGCTCTTGTCTCAAGCCGGTTTCAGGATCAATTAATCGAATTGTTCCCTTTCGTTCGGTGACGAGTACCCTGCCATCATCCAAAACTTCCAGGTCCCAAGGAACCTCGAGACCAGTCGCAATTGCTTCTACGCGGATATCCTCCATGTTAATTTGGGTGGAATCCTCAGCGGTAATATCAATACAGGTTGGCACCGAATGTGAGTCGGCGGGGGTTGCGGGGGCCAGTTCACTATTTTCACAGCCACTGACCATACCGGCTAAAACAACCGCTAACAGCCACCTGATCTTTTTCGAGTTAACATGCATGATTAGAATTTGCCGATTTTCTTCAGAAGAAACCTATCGTTAGAAAAAAATGAAATCTTTCAATTAAATGCTCAGACCTGAAGTTTTTAAACCAGAGCAACCCAGTATTTTGGATAGACTGTTGGATTTAGACACTAGCGCGCGCTCTGGCTAAAAGCAACGTTACCAACAGGAGTTGCGATTTTGAAAACATAAATAGCACATCAACACATGCTCTATCGATGCGATCTGCAGCGTTAATTAAACGGAATTATTAGAAAAGCAGTAACCCTGAATATCAACGCTGGATTCGTAATTTGAACCCAGACGTTATTGCTGTTTGCGGTGCTTCGATTCTCAAAGCGGATATGTTGTCTATTCCAAAGCATGGCGTGCTAAACCTGCACGGGGGGCTTTCCCAGTTCTACCGGGGATTGTTCACCACAGATTGGGCGATATACAACCGCGAGCCGGAGTGTGTGGGCGCTACCGTGCACTTCGTTGCGGAGGGCGTGGACGATGGTGACGTGATCTATCAGGGACGTCCAGACATCGAAGAGGGGGACCATCCGAACAGCCTGTGCGAGAAAGTGGCAAGGCTGGGAGTGCAGATGATGGTTCGCGCTGTGTCGGATATCGAGCAGTCGCGGTGCCAGGCAACCAAGCTGGATGCTAGGGGGCGCCTATATCTGAATAACATGTTTGACGTCAAGGTGAAGCGCGCAACTTGGCAGCGTATTAGAGGCGGCGTGATTTCAGATTACCTTGCCGATAAAGCAACCCGTGATCAGCGGATAACAGCCGCTCTGATCAACGAGTTCAGCGAAATGCGTGATTTGGAACAAGCGGCCGCTAGCGCTGAACACTCTCGAGAAACTGGCTGAATGCTATCCGTTGCTGGTCACAGTCCGCAATTTCTTCACCTTCACACCGCCCCGCTAGTGCCCAAAGTGCCCCCCGGCTGTCGCCGGTGATCTTGTTGAGAGAGCCGGTAATCTTCGCTTTGACCCGCGAATTGGTGAGGGTATCGCCAACATCAAACCAGGACCAAATAACGATCTGCTCGCCACTTTCCCGGCGCCTGACGATTGTTTCGTTTACGCTTTCCAAACCTGTTGAGTAATTTATATCTAATTGTTGATGTGACTGGGAAATGAGCTGCCAATCCTCGCGGTCAAAAAGTTCGTTGCCATAACCAATCAGCTCTTTGTCCTGGGTTTGCATGCGATACCCGATGATCTGAAGTTGCACCTGCTGAAGATTATCTGACACGTATACACCACTCAGATCGATGTCAGGCTTCTTGTAGTCTGGACGCCAGATGTTGGCGTGTTTGAGTGGACCTTGCCACCCCGGAATTGACTCGAATAATGATGGGCTCCACGAGCGAGCCACACGCTCAGTCTTTGCATGAAGTGCCAGAGGCACCAAGGCGGGCCATATTAGTAGAGCAGATGCGATGACTGGCCAGGTAGGGGACGTCCGCTTCGGCGCTGGACTGCCTATAGGATTGGTGTTTCCATATTTTTCTGATGATGTGCCGTCCAGCTTCCCCGAGATATAGAAAAGAGGAATCAGGGTAAAGATAACAAACACCACCCAGCCGAAGAGTTCATGGTCTTCAACCAGCGAGGTTTCCATGTTGGTGTAATGGCCGGCCGCAATAATGCCAAAGACCCGAATCCAGTTGGCCAGCATCGACAGTAAGGCGGAGATGAGGACAAGCTGGACCGTGGCCATATATGAGCGGTAGTGGAGCTGCCCGTAGAAACTGGCGAGAAAGAGCGCAACCATAAGGTATCGCACACCGCTGCATCCGTCCTCGACCAGGAAGGTGCCCACTTCCAGCATGATGTAGAATTCCTTAATGGTGGCCTGTATCCCGGCCAACTGAAGGAAGATATTGTTGAAGAAAACGGTGATGTGCTGGAGCAGGGGAGACAGGTCATCCCAAACCGGTACCGCGAATATGAGCAGCATAATCGGGCCGCCGGCGGCTTTCAGGAATCCCTTTCCCCAAATGGACCAACCCCAGAAAATAACAAGCACGGGAACCAACAGCAGCCGAAACACCCGGATGTCCGCTGCCTGAGACAGCAGCAGGACGACACTGGCACCGGCCAGCAGGAATAAGGGCAGTGGAGAGGCATTGATGCGCAGTTTAGCCAGAGACTCCCTTCTCAGGTAAAGCAAAAACAGGGTGCCGGCCAGCACCAGGAATCCATGGTTGTAGATGATGGAGTCGTACCAGAGGCTGAAGAAGGTCTGCCATTCAGCCCAAAGCCCAAAGACGAGCAAAGGAACCGTTAGCAACCACAGGTACTGCCGGGAATATCCTGTAACCGTGTGCATAAGTTCCTTTTATCCCTGGCCACCAAATTTTTCCAGCACTTTCCTTGCTGCAGAATTTTTGCCTACGCTTCGATACGCCTCTGCCAGATGCAGTGCGATTTCTTCCGACTCCGGTTGTAGTTCATGGGCCTTTTCGAGAATGGGTACACTGGCTTCGTGATTACCGGCCTTGAGCATGATCCATCCGTAGGTGTCCGCGACTGCCGCGTTGCCAGGGCTAAGCTCGTAGGCTTGCTTCGCCAGATCGATTGCCCGCTTGTCCCCATTTTCGTGATAGATCCAGGCCAGGTTATTTAGCACCACAACGTTGCCGGGTGCGCTTTCAAGCAGGGTCTCATAATTCGACTTGGCGCTTTCATGCTGTCCCTCGGATTGCTGCAGCAGCGCCAGCGTAAGAAGCAGCTGGTTACTGCCGGGATACGTTTTGCGGGCGGACTCAAGGAAAGAGAGTGCTTCCTGTGCCTTGCCGGATCGTTGCAGGTTTGTCGCGTATCCATTTGCGAGCTCGGCGCTGGGGCGCTTGTCGAGGGCGAGTTGGTAGAGTTCAGCCGCTTGCTGATACTCTTTTTGCCGTTCGAAGTAAGCGGCTTCCGTCACGTAGGGCGCAGAGGATTCCGGGTGTTGCTGCTTGGTTTCCTGAATAATTCTCCGCGCTTCGTCTTCCTCGCCTTCGTTGAAGGCTTGCTGAGCGGCTTGAAGAGCGATGTCCTGGTTGTCCGGGAACAGTGCGCGAGCCCGGTCAAGGAGAGCGGCCGCCCGGGCTGTTTCTCCCGAGCTCTGGAATGCGGTTGCTGCGCTGCTATAGATGCCTGCAACGAAGGGCGTTGCGGGTGATGGGGTCGATTGCTCGTTTCGCTCCAGCAGGGAGGCGGTTAAATCGTCCGCTTCCTGCTGATTGTTATCCAAGAGGGCAACCTCAAGCAGAATCAGGCGAGGGCCGGTCGCTTCCGGATTCTCTTTGAGAATCTCCCGCATGAAACCTGTGGTTTCTTCGCGATCCAGAACGGTCGCCAGCCCCTGAAGCGCCTGGCGGCTATCCGGGGCGA
>Ga0315338_1000907_pt1 | contig 48141 bp, 45 predicted proteins | sample ASW8metaG_FD_204518 | JGI IMG/M metagenome (GOLD analysis project Ga0315338, IMG submission 204518) | Ammonia-oxidizing marine archaeal communities from Monterey Bay, California, United States - ASW #8 | ecosystem: Environmental > Aquatic > Marine > Coastal | place: USA: California | collected... | reverse complement strand
CCGATGGCACCAGAGATGACAAGGTCACCATCTCAAGTTCTTCCTGATGGGATGTCTTCTTCTTAAGCATCCCTCATTGAATCAAAAGTCCCCGCCAATGGCGAGGACTTTGTCAGCAATCTGAGGCAGCCAGACGGCTGCCCGTTTTTTCCGGCATGACGTTATGAGATCGACATCACGATACGGCCATCGATTTTTCCTTCCCGCATGCGGTCAAAGATCGAATTGATGTTTTCCATCGGTTCGGTGGTGTAATGCGAATGCACCTTGCCGTCGCCCGCAAAATCAAGCGCTTCCTGAAGGTCCGCGCGGGTGCCGACAATCGACCCACGGATGGTTTTGCGCGATAGAACTGTATCGAAAATATCAAGTTCGAATTTTCCGGGCGGCAATCCACATAGCGCCATGGTGCCATGACGGCCCAGCATGCCAACCCCTTGGGAGAAGGCGGATTTGGAAACGGCTGTTACCAGTACCCCGTTGGCACCGCCCATTTGTTTTTGGACTTCGGCAACCACATCGGTTTCCTTGGCGTTCAGTGTCCAGTCTGCGCCAAGATCCTTGGCCAAGGTCAGCTTATCCTCACTGATATCAACCGCAATGACCTTCATACCCATGGCCTTGGCGTATTGCACAGCCATATGGCCCAAGCCGCCGATACCCGAAATGACAACCGTTTCACCCGGTTTGCATTCGGTTTCCTTAAGTCCCTTATAGACCGTGACACCGGCACATAGCACAGGTGCCGCATTGCCAAATTCAAGCCGGTCCGGCAGATGCCCGACATAGTTCGGATCGGCCAGAACATATTCAGCAAAACCGCCATTGACCGAATAGCCGGTATTGATTTGTTCACCGCAAAGGGTTTCCCAGCCGGTAACGCAGTGATGACAATGACCACAGGCCGAATGCAACCACGGCACGCCTACACGGTCGCCTTCCTTGACGGATGTGACACCTTCGCCAACTTCGAAAACAATCCCGACACCTTCGTGGCCGGGGATAAACGGCGGATTGGGTTTTACCGGCCAGTCGCCTTCAGCGGCGTGCAGGTCGGTGTGACACACGCCCGACGCTTCGATTTTTACAAGGATCTTGCCCGGTGTGACTTTGGGTACTTTGACTTCTTCGATCAACAAGGGTTTGCCAAATTCGCGGACTAAGGCAGCTTTCATCGTGGCAGGCATGTTCGGACCTCCTGACGGAAGGAAAAGACCCGTTTGCTTGGGTCTGTTTAATTCACATCAAAAGAATAGGGCGATGGGCGTTTGAAAGCCTTGCTTTGAATCAATCTTGCCGGAAAAGATCAATCAGGCGTCATAACCGATATCAGGCAGTTCAAGCACATAGTCCTGATAATAATCAGGAGGCATGCCGGCTTCGTAACGGGCTTCGTCGTTAAAGGGGGGCTTTAACGAGCCACGGAAATGCTTGCGCAGCATGTCATGCCAGGTTGTGTAGTACGGAAGACCGCGCTGATCGCAGACATATTCGTAATATTTCCGCCCTGCTGCGACGTGGGCGATTTCATCATGGGCGATGATTTCGAGAATACGGGCACTTTCGGTGTCCCCGTGGGCCATTAGCCGTTCAATGGTCGGCGGGGCGGCATCAAGCCCGCGTGCCTCAAACACCATCGGCACCACGGCCAGACGTGGCAAAATGTCATAGGCCGTATCCATCGATGTTTCCCACAACCCGTCATGAGCCGGAAGGTCGCCATAGGCCGCCCCCATTTCGCCCAGTCGTGTAACGATCATTTTAAAATGACGGGCTTCGTCATCGGCGACCTGAACCCACGCATCATGGAAGTGTTTTGGCATCTCTGCATCGGGAAAGCGCACGCATAAATCCCATGCCAGATCAATGGCATTGAGTTCAATATGGGCCAAGGCATGCAAAAGGGTGATACGTCCCTGAACACTGCCTTTTTTGCGTTTGGGCATTTTGTTGGGTGGTAGCAGTTCCGGCTGTGCCGGGCGTCCCGGACGATCAGGAAGATCGGTTGACCCAACTTCCGTGATCTCGCCACTACGCCACAGTGCAGCCATTTCAGCGGTTACGTTGGCCTTCTCGACGGCATCTGAAGTGAGCAGGGCACGCTTGGCGGCTTCGGCGAGGGTCAGTTTGGTCATGATCATCCGGAACTGGTGCAGGAGTTAAGGGCAGGCTGTGTCTGACACTTGCCAGACGTCTGGTCAATGGGCAAAGAAAAAGGGCGTCCAGCATGACAATGCCGGAACGCCCGCAAAGATGGATGATCATCTGATCATTTGATCAGGTGATGTTAAAGCGCGCAAGGGCTTCTGCCAGATCTTCGCCAAACGAGTTCCCCTTGCGGATGATCGCGGTTCGGCATGGCAGGTCCTGCAAAGACGGATGGTTCGGCGCATCCGATGTCAGAACCGCGGTTGGGATGTTGCGCGTTTTGGGCATGGCCTGCAGCGCGTTGGCAAGATCAACGCCGCTGAGTTCATCGATGGTCTTGGCGACAATGATGAAGTCCGGGCGGGTGCGCACAGCAAGTTCGATGGCCTCAAACGATGTCTGGGTCACGGAGCTGCGATATCCGCAAGCAGCCAGTTCACGCTCAACAATGACCGCCATTGAACGTTGCGGAATGACCAAAAGGGCCTCGACATTGGTTTGTTTGAGCCAGTTGGGATCAATGTCGGGTGTGCGTTTTGAGGGCAATTCGCGGACAAACTCGGCAGTATCTGTGCCGCCTGCGGTCATGTCACCGTCAAGAAGGGTCTGGATTTTATCGACAAAGGCCTGAATGTCTTCGATAGCACCTTCATTGAGTTCCTTACAGGTCGTGACATAATCTGCAAGGCGATGGCTGGTCAGATTGATCAGCGGTGCGGCGACTGATTTGCCTTTGTAGCGCAAATTGAAAACTTCGCGCTGAATGGCTGTCAGGTGGATGGGGTCGGCCTTGCCACGTGCATTCTGCAAATGGACATCAATCGAATTAATGATGTCATGGGCTTCATCACGAAAGTCTGCAAGCATCTGATCGTCAAGATCGACAACATTCTTGTTCATTGAATTACCCGCCTTGCCGGTGAACCGGTTTGTTTTCTCCTGATAGGTGAAATTTGTGCTCACCTATATTCCCATATTCAAATTCTTAGCCTGAGAAACAAGGTAAGGCAACCAAATCAATATGGGCCTCATCGGTCACGACATTGAACTTAAAGCATTTTAAGATCGAATAAAAAAGGCCCGACAGGATGATAGTCGGGCCTTAACGTATCATGGCGCAGTTTTTAAAGGGCGCGGACGGCTTCAAGAACCTCTGCGACGTGGCCTTTGACTTTGACCTTGTGCCACGCATTACGGATTGTGCCTTGGGCATCAATGACAAAGGTGGTCCGTTCAATGCCCATGAATTTTTTGCCGTACATGCTTTTTTCCTTCCACACACCGTAGTCTTCGCAGGTGGTGCCATTCTCGTCAGAGGCGAGAATGAAGTTCAGGTCATGTTTGGCTTTGAACTTGTCATGGCGATCCGCACTGTCTTTGGAAATGCCAATGATCTGTGCGTCAACGGCGCTAAAATCTGGTTCTGCATCACGGAATTCGCAGGATTCTGTCGTGCAGCCCGGTGTCATGTCCTTGGGATAGAAATAGATCACCACCGGCTTACCGCGTAGATCAGACAGTTTCACGCTGCCGCCACCGTCGGTCGGCAGTTCAAAATCCGGGGCTGTCGCGCCTGTATCAAGTGTCATGTTCTATCCTTTGTCTGTTCGTGCGCATATGTGATCCGCAGTGTCGCGCATCCATCGTTCGCCGTGTTTGAAGGCGCGGGCATAAAAATATAATCCATTATAGGGATGGCAAGGGCATCCGGATCATTGATATTTTCACCGTTATCGTAGGCTTTCATCAGCTTTCAGGGATCGGGCCCGCTTTTTCGGCCGGATCGCTAATGATCAGGTCATAGATGGCCTTGGTTTTGGTGGCTGTTTCGTCGACCTTGGCCTGTAATTGTTCGAAATCGTCGCATTTCCCCGCGGTCGCCAACATTTTACGCAAATCGGTGCTGGCCGTTTGCGGATCAAACGGGCCCTCGGTGGTGAGCCGCAACATGGCCTGTATCGCCAGCCAGAACGATCCGGAATTGGCAAGAAACTTTGCCTGTTCCCCATCCAGAATTCCCGCTGCATCAAGATTTTTAAACACATCGCGGGTGGTTGGCGACAATATTTCAGGATGATCATGGGCGTGGCGCAATTGCAGATACTGCGCAATGAATTCAAGATCAACGAGACCACCACGCCGCATTTTGATTGCCCAAGGGTGATTGTCGCCCTTGCCAGCATCCATGCGGTTTCGCATGTCAAAGACTTCGCGCACCAACCGATCAGGGTCCCGCTTTTTGCACAGCACCGCATTGGTCGTCGCAACGACCTTTTTACACAGATTTTCCGGACCATAGACCGGACGCAGGCGGGTCAGCGCCATGTGTTCCCAAGTCCATGCGTCGTTGTTTTGATAGGTATCGAAACTTTTGAAATGGGTCGCAAGCGGGCCTTTTGATCCACTGGGACGCAGGCGCAAGTCGGTTTCAAACAAGATACCCTCGGCGGTCGGGGCCGACAGGGCATTGATGTATCGCTGACTGAGACGGATGTAATAATGCCCCGGTGACAACGGCTTATCGCCATCTGACTCTTCGGCGTCTTCGGGCACATCATAGATAAAGACCATATCAAGGTCCGAGCCCGGCGACAGTTCCTGACCGCCATGCTTGCCAAGTGCAAAGACCGCTAAGCCGCCATCTTCGAATTGTCCATGTTTGGTGGCAAAATCATCGGCAATGCGCGGGAAAAGGGACCGAATGGCAACATCGGCAACATCGGCCAAGGCGCGTCCCGCAGCATGCGGGGTATGTCTGTTCTGGATGGTTTGTACATCAATCTGGAATTTCTGGTCATTGGCCCAGCGCCGGGCGCAATCAAGCCAGTCTTCAACCATGTCTTCGCGCGACAGGCGTGCGTCAAGTTCCACGATCATATCCTGCGCATCGGGCAGTTCTTCGTGAAAGCCCGACATCAGGACATAGTCAAGGACCGCCGCATTTCGGCCAATGTATTTGGCCATGCGGGGGGCGGTCCCGGCAATCTGGGCCAGCAGTTCAAGAAGTTCCGGATGTGCGGTAAACAGTGAGAAAACCTGAACACCTGCCGGAAGTCCTTTGAGGAAATCATCAAAGGCGCGAAATGCCATGCCCGGATTGGTGGTTTTGGCCAAGGCACCAAGCAGGGTTGGCATCAGTTCAGTCAGGATTTCGCGCGCGCGACGCGACCGGGTGGCGCGATACCGGCCATGGTGCCAGCCGCGCACCGTAACCGATACATTTTCGGCATTCTCAAACCCCATTTGGCGCAGGTTTGCCAATGTTTCGGGGTCGTCTTCGGTGCCGGTGAAGACAAGGTTGCCGGTCGCACCGGCCAAGGGAACGTCATCTTCGAACAATTCCGCATAATTGTTTTCAACGTTGCGCAAATGCAGCAACAAGTCAGCAATGAACCCGGCCCGGTCGTCATAGCCAAGGAAGGTCGCCAATGCATGCAGGCCTTCATCACTTTCCGGCAGGGTCTGGGTTTGTTGATCATCGATCATTTGCAACCGATGTTCGACGGTGCGCAGGAACGCATAGGCGCTGAGCATTTCATCGCGGACATTTTCTGATACTTGTCCGAATTCGGTCAATTCGCGCAATGTTTCGCAGGTTGCCTTGCAGCGCAGGGAGACCTCGCGTCCGCCCCAAATCAGTTGCTGGGTCTGGGCAAAAAATTCGATCTCGCGAATGCCGCCACGGCCAAGCTTGATGTTGTGCCCCGGGATGTTGATCTTGCTGCCGCCTTTATGGGCGTTGATCTGGCGTTTGATCGAATGAATGTCCTGGATTGCCAGAAAATCAAGGTGCTTGCGCCAGACAAAGGGGCGCAATATTTCAAGAAACGCATTTCCAGCATTGTGATCGCCGCCAACAATGCGGGCCTTGATCATGGCCGCACGTTCCCAGTTCTGCCCCACTGTTTCATAATAGGTTTCAGCCGCCAGCATTGATAAAATCGGTGGGGTTGATGATGGGTCTGGGCGTAATCGTAAGTCAGTACGAAACACATACCCGTCGCCGGTACGTTCTTCCATGATACGGGCGATATCGCGGACCATGCGCACCAGATCCTGATGGATACGGTCCGGATCGACATAGGTCACAACATCCTGATCATACAGGAAGATCAGGTCGATATCGGATGAATAATTCAACTCACCGGCGCCAAGCTTGCCCATGCCAATGGCGAAAATCCCGCTGTCTTTCAGTGGGTTTTCCGGATTTGGCAGGTCATATTTGCGAAGACGTGCCAAGGCGGACAAACAATGGGCCATGGTAAAGTCAAGGGTGAGCTCGGCCGTGTCGCTGATCGCAGCGGTGATTTTATCAAGCGACCATGCGTTTGTGATATCGGCAATGGCGATCACCAATGCAGCATGGCGTTTTGCAATGCGAACGGTGGCCATGGTGGTTGGTTGATCAAGCGGGGCGGCCTTGGCACTTTCACGGACCGGATCAAGAGCCGTTTTAAAAGCATCATCAAGGCCATTGGCAAAGACATCACAGACCGTCCCCGGATCGCGCAAACACAGGTTCGTCAGATACGGGCTGTTGCCAAAAAGAGCTGCCAAAACAGACGATGTTTGCGCGTTTGTCGCAATCTCGACAATTTGATCAGAAATACTTTCAAAGGCAGGACGTTCTGCCAATGCCCGCCAGCGTTCAAATGCGGTGGCAGTACGTTCAGGATCAAATGGTTTGGGAAGATCATGTGATATCCAGGAAAGAGACACTTTATTGCTTTCCTTGTATTGCGAAAGGGTAACGAACCGGGCTATGCACAGATTTACGGCTGATAGCATAAGACCTATGATGGTATCGTGATCCCGAGGGTCGGGGAAACATGTTTCTATTAAGGATGCCGACCCTATCTTTTCTGTGGATCGGTAAAAAGGGATAAGATCAATAACAGTTTGTTTCTTTTACCGGTTTTAGCACGGTGTTGCGTGCGATAAACTGTATTGGACTGTTTTTTGGCTATTGGTAAATCTGTGTATGACACCGAAAATTCAAGGTAAATAGGGTGCGCCTGTTAAAAACCTTTTCTGGATGGTTGGGGCTGATTTTTGGGGCCCTCGTCCTTTTTGTCGGTGTGTTTGGCGCGGTCACCGTCTGGCGCGTCGCACAGGGACCTGTCTCGCTGCATCGTATTACGCCTTACATCGTGGATCGTCTTAATCAATCGATGGGCGAAAACCGCCTGTCTGTTGACGATCTTGTTTTGTATTGGCGCGGTTGGGATGAAAAGTTTGATGTGCGCCTGCGCGATGTTTCGGTGCACGGACCAGATAACAACGAACTTCTGCAAGTCCCCGAGGCAGACGTTGTATTTTCAACCAAGGCACTTTTTGAAGGTGTTCTTGCCCTGCGCGAATTAAATCTGATCGGACCGCGGATCCGACTTGAACGGGGACGCGATGGCGCGATCAATATCGGCTACGCCGCCGAAGAGGACGTCGTGGACGATGCAAACCGATCACCGGACGGCAGTAACCTTGCGACAGAAGACACCGCATCACCCGATGGTTTAAATCAGCCAGAGCGCGCGCCATCCCTTGTGATTGATCTGCCGCCAGTTCCGGGGGACGATCAGGGGACTGATGCGTTGCCCAAGGATGGTGCGAATGGCACTGATCCGGGATCGGATGTGCATTCAGGCAGTCAGGCGCTGCGCGATATTGTTGATATTCTGTCTGGCGCACGGACAGATTTCCCCGCAGCGGATTACTTTGAAAGTTTCGGTGTTGTAAACGCTGATCTGCAGGTGCGTGACGAAAAGCTTGGTGTTATCTGGGCCGCTCCACAGGCAGACATTCTTTTGTCACGCGGGAAGTTTGGCGTTTCGGCCGAAGCATCCATGCAGGTTTCAGCTGGTTCTGTTGCAACCCGTATCGATGTCACCGGTGACTACAGCACCCGAACCGGCGAGATTGACCTTACCGCTAAGCTTGGCGAGATCGAGCTTGCGGAACTTGCGACCATTTCAAATGTATTTGATGGACTGCGCGATGCTTTTGTACCGGTTTCCGGGGGGCTTAAGGCAAAGTATGACGCGAATGGCGAGTTGATTTCGGCCAGTGCGGATTTGTCTGTCGGAAGTGGCGTTGTTTCCTTGCCCGACGAAATGCGCGCAACCTATCGTGTGACGGGCGGGCGTATTGCCACAAGCTATGTACCCGGTCGGATCAGCTTTGATGATGTGACCCTGAATGTCGGTGCTTCGGTGGCAAGCCTTAAGGGGGTTGTCCTTGATCCGTTTTCAGACTGGAAAATCAATCTGGATGTGTCGGCAACAGACGTTGCGACCAATGATTTAAACCGGTTATGGCCGGAAAACGTCGGGTATGATGCGCGTGAATGGGTGATTGAAAACCTGTCTGAGGGCATTGTTCATCAGGCAACCATGCATACTGAGCTGCATCAGGATGAGGCCGGTGAAGTCATTCTCGATGCTCTGGGCGGGCAGATGACGATGTCGGGCGTCACGGTGCATTATCTTGGCGAGATGCCCGTGGTTCTTGACGCGGCCGGGCGGGCTGAGTTTGATGCAACCAGCTTTAAGATCTATGCCGATCAGGGCAATGCGGATGGCCTGATTGTTGAAAATGCATCCATCGAATTTACCAAGCTTGATGAACCTGTCCCATCGGCCGATATCGAAGTCGTCGCCCACGGCAGTGTGCAAAAAGCCCTTGAGTTGATTGATGCCGAACCGCTTGGTTTCGCAAAGCGTCTGGGGATTGACCCCAAGCAGATCACGGGCGATCAGGCAACCCGCGTAAGGCTTTATTTCCCACTGTTGCGTGCGGTCACATTCGATGATGTCGAGGTGGCCGCTGCCACCCGGATTGAAAATGCCAAGGTGACGAAAGCATTTCGCGATCTCGATATCGCAGACGGCGCATTTGAATTGCAGGTCAATACCAAGGGGCTTGATCTTAGCGGTGATGCCGCCATCGGGCAGGGGCGAACCAACATCAAGTGGATTGAAAGTTTTGCCGATAAAGCCGCAGTGCGCAGCCATTACACCCTGTCGGGGGACCTTGATTTGTCGGCTTTGGCAAAAGTCGATCTTGATGTTTCCCCCTATTTAACTGGCGTTGCAGATGGCACTGTCGACATCAAGGTGGGGGAAAACACCGTTGGTGTGATCGGTGATGTTGGCCTTAAACAGGTGGCGGTTAACATTGACGCGGTTGAGTACCAAAAGGCGGCGAATGTTCCTGCAACAGCGACATTTAATCTTGTCGTTCTTGGTGATAACAGCGGCAGTCTGAATGCGTTTAGCGTCTCTGCACCACTGCTTAACGCCAATGGCAAAGCGAAATGGAGTGGCGACGGCAAGATTTCCGATGTTTGGGCGCTTAACCTTGATAGCTTGAACTTCCGCGAAAATCTTGGTCTTTCGGGATCGGTTCGGTTGTCTCAGCATCAGAAATTGTTTGCTGATCTGAGCGGACAGCAATTTGATTTGCGGTCCTTTGTTGAGAACCACACCAACGATGCTGCGACCACAACGTCAGAAAATCCGATTGGGCAGGATGCAATGGTCACTCTTGTGGGGGATCGTTTCCTGATCAAGGGGGGTGAACCCACATTGACGGGGGGCAAAATCATCCTCAACAAGATGGGTGAAAATCAGGAAATCGAAATCAATGCCCAACAGGCGATTTTAACCCCCTGGATTGTCAGTGATGACAGCGATCAGAATGATCTGCCTGCGGGCAATAACCCCAACAGTGGTGGGATCGGAGAGAGGGCATCACGGGTTGGTGGCAAAACAGATGTTTTCGTGAATGTTGATCAGATGGTCATGGCCAATGGCGAACTGATCAATGAGGTTGAAGGCGCGATCCATATGATCGGCGACGAATGGGACAGCCTCGTTCTGAACGGGACCTTTGGTGATCGTGCCAACATTTTCGCTCAGGTTGAACGCACAGATTTCAAAACCCGTACAGTCAGGCTGACATCTGAAAATGCTGGGCGATTTTTGCGCGCGCTGGACATGTACGACAATCTTCTGGGTGGACGAATGGTGGTCGAAGGAACGGTCGATGAGGGCGATGAGGCCCAGCCGTTCACCGGCAAAATCAACATTGATGAATTCCGGGTGGTGAATGCACCGATTGCCGCACGGGTGCTCGGCGCGGCTTCGCTCACAGGCTTAGGTGATGTTTTGGCGGGCAATGGCATTGCCTTTGACGAACTGAACGGTGATTTCACCTACGTCAACGATGTGCTGACCCTTGGTAAGGTGGCGGCAAACGGAACGGCTGTCGGGGTGACGGCGAATGGATCGATTGATCTTGCGAAATCTGAAATCCGCTTGGCGGGATCAATTGTGCCGATCTATGCGTTGAACTCTGCCCTTGGTGTTATTCCGATCCTTGGCGATCTCCTGGTTGGCGAAGAGGGCGGTGGCATCTTTGCCCCGACATACACCATCGAAGGCGACCTGAATGAGCCGGATGTCGATGTGAACCCGCTATCGACCTTTGTGCCGGGGGTGTTTCGCAACCTCATCACCGGGGCGGAACCGGGGTAACGTCCTCCAGGCGATATTGTCGGGCATCTCTTCGTCTTTGAACGTAAAAACCCCGCAGCACAGGCTGCGGGGTTTTCGTATTTTGATGAGATTCCTTGATCAGACCGGCTTGATCAGGACGTGGCGTTTTTTGCCGGCAGAAACCTTGATCACACCGTCTTTATTGATGGCATCGGCATTAATCGTGGCGTTTTCATCGCTGACTTTTTCGTCATTGATTTTGGCCCCGCCACCTTTGATCAGGCGGCGTGCTTCACCGCCGGTTTTGGCAAGGTCCGCCCGGCGGAACAGATCAAATGCCGGAATGCCCGCATCAAGTTCAGCCTTGGCAACTTCGACGGTTGGCAGGTCGTCGGCAAAAACGCCTTCTTCAAAGGTCTTACGCGCGGTTTCAGCAGCGGCAAGGGCGGCTTCTTCGCCGCGGCACAGTTTAACAGCTTCAAGGGCGAGAACCTTTTTGGCTTCGTTAATCTGCGATCCTTCGAGCTTTTCGTATTCCGCAATCTGTTCGAGCGACATTTCAGTAAACAGACGCATGAATTTGATGACGTCAGCATCTTCGGTGTTGCGCCAGAACTGGTAGTAATCATAGGACGACAGGCGTTCTTCGTTGAGCCATACAGCACCAGACGCCGTCTTGCCCATTTTGGTCCCTGACGCGGTGGTCATCAGCGGCGTGGTCAGGCCAAACAGTGATTTTTCATCAACACGACGGCCAAGCTCGACACCATTGACGATGTTGCCCCACTGATCCGATCCGCCCATCTGCAGCGTGCAGGCATAATTACGGTTCAGTTCAACAAAGTCATAAGCTTGAAGAATCATGTAGTTGAATTCAAGGAAGCTCAGCGACTGTTCACGTTCCAGACGAATTTTAACCGAGTCAAAGCTCAGCATCCGGTTGACCGAAAAATGCCGCCCGAAATCACGCAGGAATTCGATGTAGTTCAGTTTATCAAGCCAGTCGGCGTTATTGACCATGATCGCATCGGTTGGGCCATCGCCAAATGTCAGGAACTGCTGAAAGACCTTTTTGATGCCAGCCATGTTGGCGTCAATAATTTCATCGGTCAGAACCGGGCGGGCGTCATCACGGCCGGTTGGATCGCCAACACGTGTGGTGCCGCCGCCCATCAGGACAATCGGTTTATGGCCGGTTTTTTGTAACCAGCGCAGCATCATGATCGATACAAGCGATCCGACATGAAGGCTGTCTGCGGTGCAATCATAGCCCACATAGCACACCACCGTATTTTCCGTCGCATAGGTATCAAGACCTTCGAGGTCCGTACATTGGTGGATATAACCGCGGTCATTCATGACGCGGAGAAAATCAGACTTAAGTTCAGTCATGGTTTTTGCGCTATGTTTGGTTGTGATAAAAAATCGAGCCGCTTGTTACTGCGGACGCGATGATCTAGCACAAAAAACATTCGGGGGGCAACGCATCGACATGCAGTTCTGCTATGGCGGTAACGATTTCGCGATAAATTGATTTTAATCTGCTCCACAACGCAGCAAAACACCCAGAAAACCTATACGGAGTTTCCAATGACGAACGGCTGGATCAAGGCAATCGGAATGATGAGCGGAACGTCACTAGACGGGGTTGATGCTGCGCTAATTGAAACCGATGGGATCGAGGTTCGCCGTACCGGCCATTCGGTGTTTGTGGCCTATGATGTAGCCCTTCGTGAACGGATGCGGGCCTGCTTTGGCAACCGCGCGGCCACCAACAGCGAACAGGTCGTGGCAGATGATCTGACAGACGTTCATGTTAATGCCGTTAATTTGTTGCTTGAAAAAGCTGGCATGGCGACGGGCGAAATAGGCGTCATCGGATTTCATGGTCAGACGGTTTTCCATGAACCGGCCTCCGGGATCACGCGCCAGATCGGGACACCTTATATGCTGGCGGAAAAAACGGGCATTCCGGTTGTTGCCGATTTTCGTCTTGCCGATGTTGCCGCCGGGGGTGAGGGGGCACCACTTGCCCCAGTTTACCATGCGGCCCTGATGAAAAGTGCCGGCGTTGAAATGCCCGTCGCGGTTCTAAATATCGGCGGTGTGTCCAACGTGACATGGATCGGCCCGGATGATGCGCTGCTGGCGTTTGACTGCGGGCCGGGCAATGCGCGCCTTGATGACTGGATGCTGCGCCATACCGGCACACCAGTTGATATGAACGGTGCAACGGCATCGTCCGGGCAGGCCGATCCGATGGTTGAAGTGAAATTTCTTGAAGACCCGTATTTTGATCGCGTGCCACCGAAATCCCTTGATCGTGAAGACATGGCCGTAACCATTGATGGGCTGGTAGCCGAGGCAAAGCTAAGCATGGCGGATGGGGCGGCGACCCTTGCCAATTGTACGGTGGCGGCCATCGTTGCCGGGGTGAACCATCTGCCGACAGCCCCCAAAGGCTGGTTCGTCTGTGGCGGCGGTCGGCATAATCAATATGTTATGGCACAGCTTAATGAACGGCTGGGAGTTCCGGTGCGATCAGTTGACGAACTTGATTGGGACGGCGATGCGGTTGAGGCCGAATGTTTTGGCTATCTGGCCGTGCGCCATCTGCGCAATTTACCGCTGAGCTTTCCGGGCACGACCGGGGTGGCGGAGCCCTGTTGCGGTGGAAAGCTATACCAAACGAAAAAGGCCGCCTGATCAGGCGGCCTTTGGTCTATTGTCGTTGCCTACTCGCGGCGGGTCGCTTTACGCGCCACGCTTCTCAAGATAAGCAGCCGTGTGCTTGATTACGTCGTCTTGCTGTTTGGCAAAATAGTGATCGGCACCGTCAATCGTGCGCAAATCCACTTCAATACCCTTCTGGGCATTAAGCTTATCAGCCAGTTTATTGACCGATGCCAGCGGAATGTTGCTGTCCTGCGTGCCATGGATCATCAGACCCGATGACGGGCAGGGTGCCAGGAAGGTGAAGTCATATTCGCTGGCCGGCGGTGCGACGCAAACGAACCCGTCAATTTCCGGGCGGCGCATCAAAAGCTGCATGCCGATCCAGGACCCAAACGAATACCCTGCGACCCACGTGGCGCGCGCATTGGCGTTATAGGTTTGCATCCAGTCAAGAGCCGATGCCGCATCAGACAGCTCACCGATCCCTTGATCATAGACGCCCTGCGAGCGACCAACGCCGCGGAAGTTAAAGCGCATGACCGAATAACCGCGATCCTTGAACATGTTGAACATGTTAAAGCACAATTTATTGTTCATTGTGCCGCCCTGCTGGGGGTGCGGATGGAGAATGAGTGCGATGGGCGAATCGTCAGCGCTGTTATGGTGGTAGCGACCGTCAAGGCGACCTTCGGGGCCGTTAAAAATGACCTCAGGCATGGATCAGACTGCTCCTGTCCACGAATGGAATAATGTGTGCAACAAAAATATCCGAGTGTTTTTGTAAGTTTTTTCGTGTTTGCGCATAAATTGCTTTGGGCAAATACTTGACCAAGTTACTCGGTTATCCTATATTCCGGCTAACGCAATGGCGCCATGTAAACCCGATCTTACGTCTTGCGTAAGGCCGGGTGTTGGCGTGGTTGCCGGGAATCGAAGATACTAATTACACAGTGGACCGCCCCATGTTCAAGCTAATTCGTCAGGAAATTGACGCGATGATTGCCCGCGATCCAGCGGCACGCTCCCGTTTGGAGATCGCGCTCTGTTATCCGGCGTTTCACGCAATCATGGGATATCGCGGCACACACTGGCTGTGGCAGCGCGGTTTTCGTATCACAGCCCGCTTCATTTCGCAGATTTTCCGTTGGCTGACCGGGATCGAAATTCACCCGGGTGCAAAAATTGGCAAACGGTTCTTTATCGACCACGGCATGGGCGTTGTGATTGGTGAAACGGCCGAGATCGGCGATGACGTGACATTATATCAAGGGGTGACCCTTGGTGGAACGTCGCCGAGCGTTAATAGCGACGGCCAACGTGGCCTTAAACGCCATCCTACGCTTGAAGATGGCGTGATTGTTGGCTCGGGCGCGCAAATTCTCGGCCCGTTTACGGTGCGCAAGAATGCACGTGTTGGCGGTAATGCGGTGGTGCTGTCTGAAGTGCCCGAAGGTGCGACTGTGGTCGGGATCCCCGCCAAGATCGTACGCCACGAAGCCGATGATCGTTTCTGTGCCTATGGTACGCCGATTGGTGATCTGCCTGATCCCGTGGCGCGTGCGCTTGAAGAACTGGGTCGCGAAGTCAAAGAACTGCGCGGTCAGGTCGCCGAGCTTAAAGCAGATAACAAGTCATCTGATGATGGTGATGTGATTGCCGACAAGCCACGCATCGTCGCGTCATCGGAATGAGTTAGGCGCAGGTTCGCGCCACGAATACGAACAGAGCCCGCTGTCAGGTTTGCAACCAAAATAGCATAACCGGAGCAGCAAGGCAGGAGGATGAACCGTGAAGCTGAGTACCAAAGGCCGCTATGCCGTGATGGCGATGGTCGACCTTGCTGAAAGCAGCAAGGACCGACCGGTAGCACTTGCGGATATCGCGGACCGTCAGGAAATTTCACTGTCTTATCTTGAACAGCTTTTTGGCAAATTGCGCAAAGGCGGCTTGGTCCGTTCCGTGCGTGGTCCGGGAGGCGGATACCTTCTGGCGCGCACAGCGCAGGAAACCCGCGTTGCCGATGTGATCTTGGCTGTTGATGAGCCGATCCGCGCAACCCGCTGTAAGTCCGGGTCGCCAAAAGGATGCAAGGCCAATCAGGGTCGCTGCCAAACCCATGAATTGTGGGAAGAACTTGGCAATCAGATTTACCTTTATCTGGCGTCCGTTAGCCTGGCCGATGTGGTTGGACGCAACGTCAGTGGTTCCTTGCGGGTTTTCCCGTCGAAAACCACGCAAATAGAAGAGCCGTCACAGGTTGCGGCACAGTGATTAGTCCTCTATATCGTGCGTATAGGGACGGCAAATGCGAATAAGGATGATTTTAAACTGATGACCGATCAGGTTTACCTTGATTACAACGCAAGCGCGCCGCTGTGCTCCGAGGCACAACAGGCAATGATCGCTGCGATGGATATCACGGGGAACCCGTCCTCAGTTCACGCCAGCGGCCGCGCAGCTCGCAAGATTGTCGATCATGCGCGCCGTACCATTGCCGATCTGCTTGGGGGTGATCCCGAACGGGTGATCTTTACAAGCGGCGGGACCGAGGCAAACAACCTTGCCCTGAATGGGCTGGAAGATGTCACGGTTTTCACCAGTGCGGTTGAACACCCATCGGTGATCGAGGCCCGGTCCGATGCCAAGCGCATCCCGGTTGATGGCGATGGAGTGATTGATCTAACGGCCCTTGAGGCAATGCTGAAAGACGCATCGCAGAAGGGTGAAAAGGTTTTGGTTTCGGTCATGCTGGCCAACAATGAAACCGGTGTCATTCAGCCCGTCGCAAAGGTTGCTTTGCTGGCGCGCGAATATGGGGCAAAGGTCCATTGTGACGCAGTACAGGCGTTGGGCCGTATACCGTTAGACATGGGACGTCTGCTGGTTGATATGGTGTCGGTTTCGGCCCACAAGATCGGCGGCCCCAAAGGGATCGGTGCCCTTGCGATTGCGCCCGGTGTGATGCTGGTGCCGCAAATTCGCGGTGGCGGTCAGGAAAAATACCGCCGTGGCGGCACGGAAAACGTTTTGGGCATTGCAGGATTTGCTGCCGCAGCCCAGCGGGCCGAGGCCGGAATGGCGAAAATGACGGAGATCGCAGCAAAGCGCGACCGTCTTGAAATGCAATTGGCATCAGAAGCCCCTGAGCTTGTGATTGCCGGAAAAGGAACGGAGCGGCTGGTGAATACAAGTTGCCTGATCCTGCCAGGAATGCCCGGGGAGACCCAGGTGATGGCACTGGATTTAGGTGGTGTTGCCATCAGTTCGGGATCTGCCTGTTCGTCAGGCAAGGTACGTGAAAGCCACGTGCTTAAGGAAATGGGAGTTTCCGATACCGGGTCGGCCATTCGGGTCAGTCTGGGATTGGAAACGACCGACGAAGATATCGATACGTTTGTCCGAGTTTGGAGCCGGATGAGGGGTAATGCAGCGCGCAAGAAAGCGCGTCATGCTGCCTGACAAGAGAGTGAGTGAGGAAGTCTTAATTATGAACGAGCTTAAAGCAAAGCCGATCTATCTGGATTACCAGGCAACGACGCCGACCGATCCGCGGGTGGTGGATGCGATGCTGCCATACTTCACCGAGAAGTTCGGTAACCCGCATTCGCGCAACCACAGCTTTGGCTGGGAAGCCGAAGACGCGGTTGAAGTCGCACGCGGACAGGTTGCCAAGGTCATTGGTGCGTCGGCCAAGGAAGTTATCTTTACTTCGGGTGCGACAGAATCGAACAACCTCGCACTTAAAGGTGTGATGAAGTTCTATGGCAAGAAAAAGCCGCATCTGATCACGGTCGTGACCGAGCATAAATGCGTGCTCGACAGTGCCCGTCACCTTGAGCAGGAAGGGTACAAGGTTACCTATCTTGGCGTTAAGGATAACGGCCTGGTCGACCTTGAAGAACTTAAAGCGGCCATCACCGATGAAACCGCACTCGTGTCCGTCATGGGGGTGAACAACGAAATCGGTGTGATTCAGCCCCTTAAGGAAATCGGTGCCATCTGCCGTGAACGCAAAGTGTTCTTCCACACCGATTGCGCACAGGCTGTTGGCAAGATTGATCTTGATGTCGAAGACATGAACATCGATCTGATGTCGATTTCCGCCCACAAACTTTATGGCCCGAAAGGCGTTGGTGCATTGTTCGTGCGCCGTCGCCCACGTGTCCGCGTTATCGCACAGATCACCGGCGGTGGTCAGGAACGTGGCATGCGTTCGGGCACGTTGCCGACACCGTTGCTTGTTGGTTTTGGTAAGGCGTGTGATATTCTGTCAAACGAAATGGCAGAAGAAAACGCCCGCATCACCGAGCTTCGCGATTACACGCTTAAGAAGTTCCGTGATCGTCTGGCTGACATTTACCTCAACGGTGACGAAGAAGCCCGCGTTTCGGGTAACCTCAATGTTTCATTTGCGTACGTCGAAGGCGAAAGCCTGCAGATGGACATCAAAAACATTGCGGTTTCTTCGGGCTCGGCATGTACGTCGGCATCACTTGAGCCGTCTTATGTGCTGCGTGCGCTGGGTGTTGACGAAGAACTCGCCCATACGTCGCTGCGTATCGGGATTGGCCGTTACACGACCAAGGAAGAGCTTGATGAAGCGATCGAGTCAATCAGTGTTGCGGTTGAGCGTCTTCGCGAAATGAGCCCGCTTTGGGAAATGGCCCAGGAAGGCATCGACATTAAGTCGATCGAGTGGGCTGAGCACTAAGAACGACAGACGACGACTTATCGACGTTTTTTATCTCGTGAGAGAGACACAGAACTTTTAGGAGGATTCCTATCATGGCTTATAGTGAAAAGCTGATCGACCATTACGAAAACCCGCGTAACGTTGGTTCGATGGACAAAAATGAAACGTTCGTCGGTACCGGTCTTGTTGGTGCTCCGGCCTGTGGTGACGTTATGAAGCTGCAGATCAAAGTAACCCCGGAAGGCATCATCGAGGACGCGAAGTTCAAGACCTTCGGTTGCGGTTCGGCCATTGCGTCGAGCTCGCTGATCACCGAATGGGTCAAGGGCAAATCGCTTGATGAAGCTGGTTCGATCAAAAACTCGCAGATCGCAGCAGAACTGGCACTTCCGCCGGTTAAAATTCACTGCTCGATCCTGGCCGAAGACGCCATCAAAGCTGCTATCAGCGACTACAAAACCAAAAACGGTCAGGGCGAAGTCGAAGCTGCTGAATAAGCAGCTTTGCCTTGCCCCCGTTTTCGGGAACTCAGGAGAAGACTATGGCATTACCGTCACCGATTTCTGTCACGTCAGAAGCGCTTGTTCATATCAAGGCGTTGCTTGATAGCCGCGGCAAACCGTCCGAAGGCATCCGGCTTGGTGTGCGCAGCAAAGGGTGTTCGGGCTTGTCCTACACGCTGGAATATGCCGACGAAGCCAGTGGCTTTGAAGAAGTTGTCCAGCTTGAGGATGGCGTGAAAATCCTGATTGACCCAAAAGCCATGATGTTCGTTCTTGGAACAGAAATGGATTATGAGGTCACCAAGATGGAAGAAGGGTTCGTCTTCCGCAATCCCAACGAAAAAGGTCGTTGTGGGTGTGGTGAGTCCTTCCACATCTAGGATCGCCTACGGATTGTCAGGTCTTTACCTGCTTTGAAGATGGTTATGGCCCCAGTGAGTTCGCAGGAATTCACCGGGGCCGTCGCCTGAATGGGACTGTTTGCATCTGCATATGTCCTGTTCGACGTCAGATGTAATTTGAATTTGTTTTAAATCCTCGGAAGTGCATAGCGTGAGCAACACCGGTACCGAAGATACGGGTACGATGAAACACCCCGCACATAAGGTTTGCTGGTCCTGTAAGGGGCCTGTTGAGGCCAGTGCGCTGTTTTGCGATACATGCAACGCCATTCAGGCCCCGGGTCAGCTTGATCATTTCAAGCGGTTCGGTCTTGAGCCTTCTTATGTTGTCGATATCGATGCGGTTGAGGCGACGTACCTTAAGCAGCAACAAAAACTGCACCCGGATCGTTTCGCATCAAAATCGCCCCGTGAACAGGCCTTGTCATCGCAGCAGGCCGCCAGCCTCAACGAAGCCTTCGAAACGCTTAAAAATCCGGTCGCACGGGCGCATTATATGCTGCGTCTGGCCGGGGTTGAGCCCGAAGGCGGCGGCGGGCATACGGTCAATGATCCTGAACTTCTGATGGAAGCGATGGAAATGCGCGAAGCCCTTGATGATGCTGACAACCGTATGACGGTTGATGCCATGATCAAGGATACCCGCAAACAGGCGCGTGCATGCGAAAATGATCTTGCCAATGCGTTTGCCAAGGATGCCTTTGATGCGGCAAAAAAACTGACCACCCGTCTTAGATACCTGATGAAAATGACCGAGGAAGCGCGCGCGAAGAAATCGCGTCTCGCGGCAGCCTGATCATTTCAAGATAACGGATAGAATTCATGGCCTTGCTACAGATCCACGAACCGGGCGAAACGCCACTTCCCCACGAAGACGAACGCCAGATTGCGGTCGGTATTGATCTTGGGACCACCAATTCGGTGGTTGCGATTTCGCGCGATGAAACCCCAGAAGTCCTGCGCGATAAATCGGGTGGCAATGCGATTGTGCCGTCTGTTGTCTATTACGGTGAAGACACCCCCGTGGTCGGCGAAGCCGCCCGTGATCATATCAACACCGACGCAAGTCGGGTTGTCTCGTCGGTCAAACGCCTGATGGGGCGCGGCATTGAAGACGTCAAATCGCTTGCGGGCACTTTGCCCTATGACGTTGAAATTCCCGAAAAATCCGATGATGATAGCGCAGGTCCGATGATGGTGCGCCTTAATGTCGGTAACCGCGTTTTGACCCCGGTCGAAGTGTCGGCCGATATTTTGCGTGCCCTTCGTACGCGCGCCGAAGAAAGCCTTGATCAGCTGGTCGAAAAGGCGGTCATCACCGTGCCTGCCTATTTTGATGATGGTGCACGCACCGCGACCAAGGATGCCGCAACCCTTGCCGGGATCGAAGTCCTGCGTCTGGTCAACGAGCCAACCGCTGCTGCCCTCGCCTATGGCCTTGATAACGGGGCAGAGGGGCTTTATGCCGTTTACGATCTTGGCGGCGGGACGTTTGATATCTCGTTGCTTAAAATGCAAAAAGGCGTTTTTCAGGTCAAGGCAACCGGTGGGGATGCCGCCCTTGGTGGTGATGATTTTGATCACGCCATTGCCGAACATCTTTTGGCTCTGCGTAAAGACGGCGGGGCGACCGATGCCCTTGATGCGTCGGATGCCAAACGTCTGCTTAAAACCGCGCGTAAGGTCAAAGAAGGCCTGACCGATAGCGATGCGGCCGACGTTTCGGTGGACCTTAATGGCACCAAAACCACCCATTCCGTGACCCGTTCCGATTTTGAGGCGATGATTGCAAAGCTGGTCTCGCGCACAACCGCGATCACGGAACAAGTTCTTGATGATGCGGATGTGCTGCCCGAAGACGTCAAGGGCGTGGTGCTTGTTGGCGGCTCAACCCGTGTGCCTGCGGTGCGTAAGGCCGTGGCCGATTTGTTCGAACAGGAACCGCTTTCCAACATTGACCCGGACGAAGTTGTCGCCCTTGGTGCAGCCCTTCAGGCCGAAGCATTGACCGGTGGGTCTGATAACCTTCTTTTGGATGTCACACCGCTGTCGCTTGGTCTGGAAACCATGGGCGGGATTGTTGAAAAGGTCATTGACCGCAACACCCCGATCCCGGTCGCCAAGGGACAGGAATTCACCACCTATCAGGATGGTCAGTCGGCCATGATGATCCATGTGGTGCAGGGCGAACGTGAAATGGTTGATCAGTGCCGATCGCTTGCCCGTTTTGCCCTGACCGGTATTCCGTCGATGGCCGCAGGGGCCGCGCGCATTCGCGTACAGTTCAATGTTGATGCCGATGGTCTTTTGACCGTGTCGGCCCGTGAAGAAACCACAGGCGTTGAGCAGGAAGTCGCGGTCAAACCGACCTATGGCATCAATGAGGTGGATATGGCCAACATGCTGCGCGATAGCATGGTCCATGCCCGCGAAGATATGCTGATGCGCCTTCTGACCGAAGCCCGCGTTGAGGCAAAACGCAACATCCTTGCCGTACAGGCCGCGATGGACGCAGACCGCGCGTTGCTAACGCCTGAGGATGACAAAAACATCAATGACGCCATTGCCAAGCTTGAAACCGCAATGGGCGGCGATGATCGTGATGTGATTAATGACGCGGCCGAGGCGCTTGAAAATGCATCGCGCCCGTTTGCCGAAAGCCGGATGGATAGCCGCATTCGTCAGGCCCTGACCGGACAGAGTGTGGATGCTATGAACTAAACACGACCCTAAACACGACCCGAATAATTGACAAACCGACCACTTGCGGCGATTGTCCCGTGCAACCGCCAAAGGTCAGGTCGGACACAGCACCCAAATCTTTGATTGGGTGTCAAACAGAGATCGAACAAAAAGTATTACCGAGGAGAAAGGCACAGATGCCTAAGATCGTTTTTGTTGAGCCGGATGGCACCGAAAAAGAATTCGACGTCGCCGACGGTTTGTCCGTTCTGGAAGCCGCCCATAAAAACGGCATCGACCTTGAAGGTGCGTGCGAAGGTTCGCTTGCGTGCTCGACCTGTCACGTCGTTCTGGATGAAGACTGGTTTGATAAACTTGACGAGCCGTCAGAAGATGAAGAAGACATGCTTGACCTTGCTTTCGGCTTGACCGAAACCTCACGTCTTGGCTGTCAGATCATCATGAGTGACGAACTTGATGGCCTGCGCGTTAAGCTGCCGTCAGCGACCCGCAATATGATGGTCGACAAGTAAGTTTGACCTTCTTTTTGACCGGATGCACATCGTGGCATTCGGCCACCAAAGGAGACTGATATGCGCTGGACAGATATTCAGGACATCGCGATCGAGCTTGAGGATGCCCATCCTGAAAAGGATAACCTCAACCTGCGCTATACCGACCTGCACAAATGGGTTTGCGCGCTTGAAGGGTTCGACGACGATCCCGAAAAATCGAACGAGAAAATTCTCGAAGCCATTCAGATGGCCTGGATCGACGAACGCGAAGATTAAAGTCGCGCTTGGGTGATGTGTCATTCCCGCGCAGGCGGAAATCCATCGCACCATCGTTCCATATCGTTAAGGCCAGCCCGGAAAATCTTCCACAGGCTGGCCTTTTCATTTTCGCATATATGCATAACCGATCAGAGCAGGGCGACCATGAACCAAACCTTCACCGACATCATCCCGGCCGACAGCCTGTTTGGCAAATTGCGCGCCCAGGCCCCCGATGCATGGCAAAGCTATGTCTGCCATGATTTTATCAAGCAGCTTGGCAATGGCACGCTGCCCGAGGCATCGTTCAAGCATTACCTTATTCAGGATTACCTGTTCCTGATCCAGTTTGCGCGTGCCTATGCGCTGGCGGTTTATAAGGCCGAAGACCTAAGCACGATGCGCCAGTTTTCCGGCACTGTGCATGCGATCCTTGATATGGAAATGAGCCTGCATCTTGAATTTTGCAAAGGATGGGGTCTTTCCGAGGCTGATATCATCGCAGAGCCCGAAGCACGGGCGTGCGTCACCTATACGCGCTATGTGCTCGACCGGGGTGTTCAGGGCGATGTGGTGGACCTTCAGGTCGCTCTGATGCCCTGTATGGTGGGCTATGCCGAAATCGCAAACCGCTTGATGGCAAGTTCTGATACAGTGCTTGACGGCAATCCATATCGGGCATGGATTGAAATGTACGCATCCGAAGAATTTCAGGATGTGGCAAAGGCCGAAATTGATCTGCTGGAACATACTGCTGCCAAGCGCGGCGGGCATGCCCGGATCGAAAGCCTGACCGAAACATTCGCCATGGCAAGCCGCCTTGAAGCCCATTTCTGGCAAATGGGACTTGATCTGGCAAAATAGGGTGAAATCCCTTATATGAGTGCGAACCGAATTTTACGGGTGGTTTGAAGGCCACCCGTTGCCTTTTGTATTAACCTCTTGTCGCTGCGGCCTTGACCCGCGGATGGGTGAGAAAAAATGAACTCTCTTGGCTTTGATAAAGCCCCGGAAGATACCCGCGTGGTTGTTGCCATGTCGGGCGGGGTCGATAGTTCCGCCGTTGCGGCCCTTCTGAAATCAGAAGGCTACGACGTGGTCGGCATTACGCTTCAGCTTTATGATATGGGGGCCAATGCCCCGACCCGTGCGAAATCCTGCTGTGCCGGGCGTGACATCTATGATGCGCGCAAAGTGGCTGAGGATATCGATATTCCCTATTACGTGCTGGATTACGAATCACGCTTCCGCGAAGAAGTGATTGATGATTTTGCAGACAGCTATATGCGCGGCGAAACTCCGATCCCCTGCGTGAAATGCAATCAGACCGTCAAATTCCGCGATCTGCTGGAAACCTCGCACGATCTGGGCGCGGACTGCATGGCCACGGGCCATTATGTGCAGCGTAAACTGGGTGCCAACGGGCAGGCGCAATTGCACCGCGCAGCCGATGCCAACCGCGATCAAAGCTATTTCCTGTTTACCACCAAACAGGAACAGCTTGATTTCCTGCGCTTCCCACTCGGTCATTTGACGAGCAAGGCCGAAACCCGTGCTTTGGCCGCCAAATTCGGTCTTGAAGTTGCGGACAAACCCGACAGTCAGGACATCTGCTTTGTCCCGGATGGTAAATATGCCCGTCTGGTCGAACGTCTGCGCCCTGAGGCCGGTGAACCCGGCCAGATCGTTGACGTTGATGGCAATGTCATGGGCGATCACCGTGGGCTGATCCATTACACGGTTGGTCAGCGACGTGGCCTGAATATCGGTGGCACGGCAGAACCGCTTTATGTGGTTAAACTGCTGCCGGAAAAACGTCAGGTCGTGGTGGGGCCAAAGGCCGCCTTGGCCAAGAAACTGGTCTATGTCAAAGACCTCAACTGGCTGGATGGCGATCAGATTGATGAAAATGGCGTTGAAGTGGAAGTTAAACTGCGTTCGGCCATGCAGCCGACCACAGCCACCGTTTACCCCGAAGCAACCGGTGAAGCCCGGATCGAGCTTCACGATGCCCAGTTTGGCATCGCACCGGGGCAGGCGGGTGTGTTCTATCAGGGCGAGCGCGTCCTTGGTGGCGGCTGGATCACCCGCGAAGAACTGATGGCCGGGGCGGCAACCGCGGCCTGATCGTCAATGGATCAGCGACGGATCAACGATTACTGTGGGCGAGGGCAGATGTTCCTCGCCCACTGGTTTTGTGGATATCTTTTTTGATCAAAACGTCAAAAAGGCGCTTGACGGGGAGCCATCCCTGACTTAAAAACCGCCTCGTTCCAAACGTCACGGAACGCCACAGAATATCCTGTGGCCGAGTAGCTCAGCTGGTTAGAGCAGCGGAATCATAATCCGCGTGTCGGGGGTTCAAGTCCCTCCTCGGCTACCAATTAAAAACCCCCTCATGGCTTCGCCTGAGGGGGTTTTTAATTGGCAACCTTGGATCGGGCTTGCCCCCGTGGGTTCGCGAGAAAGCGAGGCACGCAGCTTTCGAGAGACGTTGCGCGGTACGCGCAACGGTCCGCTGGGCGCAACCCAAGGATAAAAAGCAGCCCAAAGGCTGGTTTTTTACAAGTCTCTCTGGCGTGTATACAGATGGGACCGAAAAAGTGGACAGAGGCAGCAACCCTAGAACTCTAGAGGCTATTCATTTTGCATATGGTTACCAAGAATTGAGCTTTATAACTGGAATGATCACTATGTGTTTGCTCTCAAGGGTATTACATTGTCGTGTAATATAAAATTCTAACTGAGTATTGATTCACAGGAAACTTCAGTGATGGAGCTTATGTTCGCTACAATCCTAAAGACTTGGTTCTTGCTGATCGCCATTGCGACGGTTCTTTTGTTTTCGATTGCCCAAGCGTTTCGGTTCTATGATCCGGTTTGGTTTAGTCGAGGCGGATCACTGATCACTGTCCTTGGTTTACTCTTGACTGTGAAGCACAGCATTTTTTCGCCGGGTAGAGATCTCGACAGTATAGTTAACGAAAAATTCCATTATGCAGTGTTTGCGCCCTCTCGCGGAGACGCCAAGTGGGAAAGTGACAGGAAGTTTGCTAGAAAAATAAGGCGCGATGAGCGTCTCGGTATCTTGATGACCATAATTGGCACCATAGTTTGGGGATATGGTGACTTGATATTTGCTCCGATTTTGCAATGAGAGCTCCGTCACTAGAGTTGTGGTTTTCTAGAGAAGGTTATCGAGCATGCCTTTGTTTGAGCGGCAAAAGGTAACAGTCTCCTTTTATCCGTAACCGAGGATATGAGAGCCACCCGATATTTTGCGGCATAAATCAGAAAAAAGGACCGAGCAGTTCCAGTCCTTTTGCATTTTCGGCGCCAGCTTAAGCCGTCAATTTCACCAGCAATTCGTCTAGTCGTTCAAGAAAACAAAAAAAGGGGACAGTCCCCTTTTTCCTCTTTTATTATTAAAGCGCCTTCCGCCCAGCTTCCTCAAGGAAACTTGAAACCGCCCGCTTACCGTATTTTGCCTCAATCAGGTCGATCAGGTTGGCATCCAGTGTCAGGTTGATCCGGCGCTTTTTCCCCGGAATGGTCGCGGTAATCGCGACAATCCCGATCGCGCCATCTTCAAGGCCGACGGCTGCCGACGGTGCGGGAATTTCTTCACCGTCCGCATGCATGCCTTCGATATGGAAGTTAAGGGCTTCTGTCCCCATTTCCACCAATTCCGCCATGGTATCTGCTGCGGACACACAGCCCGAAAAATCCGGAAAGGAAATCCCGAAGCCGCCATCATCATCGGTATGTACCAAACCCCAATAGGTCTGTTTCATTCTATTGCAATCCTGTTTCCCATTTTCCGTAAGGAACCGGAAAGCCATTTACAGCAGCTTTATACCCGATTGCCTTTCAATGCTTTTGACCGTGCCCTTTGGAATATCCCGTTTGGGATGTGGCACTGTCACGCGCCCCGGTTTTTCGGGATGCGTTAGCTGATGGTGACTGCCTTTGGTGCGAACAATTTCCCAGCCATCATCTTTCAGCCGTTTGAGTATTTCTCTGCTATCCATGGCCCCCTTTCATTATTACCATACGCATTATGCGCATAGATGCCGATAAAGTCAAAAACTATGCGCACAATGCGTATTTTGTGTTTAATTGTCCGATCTTCTTCAAACTCGCTCGCAGGCCATAGCTTAAAGCTGCAATTAGGATGGCACAGGGGACGAGTGGGGGATGCTTTCCATCGATTTCGAATACCCTCGCGGCGCAGACCCCATAACCCGTTTGAATGCCGTACTAAACGCGCTTTCGGACTCATATCCCAGAGACAGCGAGATTTGCGAGATCGGTTCGCGGGAATTGAGCAACTTTTCACCAGCGAGCAACATCCGCCAGTGGGTTAGGTAGGTCATCGGGCTTTGGCCGACCTTGTCCTTGAAGCGGGCGGCAAAGGCCGAACGGGACATAGCCGCGGTTTGGGCGAGGCGTTCCACAGTCCAGTTCCGCGCCGGAGCGGCATGGATGGCGGAGATGGCGGTGCTGATTTGCGGGTCGGCAAGGGCGAAGAACCAGCCAACCCCCTTGGAGTCTTCATTTAGGTACATCCGCAATGCCTGAATCAGCATCATATGGGCAAGATGTTGCAGGATGAGTTTGCTGCCTGGATCGTTTTTGCGCATTTCGGCCATGGTGCGTTCAATGCAGTAGCGAAGTTCCGTACTTTCCGCCCGGTCGCGAATGACGACAAGGGGCGGCAGCATTTTAAGCAACAAATCCGCCTGCGGGCCTTTAAGGCCAAAGCGACTGCTCGCCACCACACAATCACCGCCACCGTTCAGCGTGCGGATTTGGCCAAATCCGGTGGGTTTGAAGGTTTTTCCGGCTTCCATCGGTGGCGCGTCAAGGCTGCTTCCCATCAGAAATGCCTTGCCATGCGGCAAAAGCACGCAATCGCCGGTTTTCAGGTGTACGGGATCGGCGACGCCATCCACAGCAAGCCAGCATTCGCCTTTGACCACGGCGGCGGTTTTGATGTTTTGCCCCTGATCGGGGAACTGGATCGCCCAAGGGGCTGCGATATCAAACCCGGCAGACAGGTAATTATCGGGCCGGATCAAAGACAGAATATCGGAAAGCGGATCCATGGGAAAAACCTGCGTAATTGGACGATTGAGTATGAATAATGGAGTGTAACGCATAGATCATCCAGATGACAGGCGGTATCTTGCTTGAAACGGGAAGGTTATGTTTCCCGGTTGTTTTCCAAATGTCAGGATGGAGTAAGCATGCGTATTTTTGTAACCGGTTCGACAGGGTTTGTTGGTTCTGCGGTGGTGCGTGAACTTCTGGATCATGGGCATTCGGTGCTTGGTCTGGTGCGGTCTGATGCATCGGCCCAAAAGCTTGCCAAAACGGGTGCGACGGTTTTTCGAGGTGATCTTGAGGACCTTGAAAGCCTTAAAAGCGGGGCGGCGTCTTGCGACGCGGTCATCCATACTGGATTTAATCACGATTTCTCGAAATTTGCCGAAAATTGCGAAAAAGACCGTCTTGCGATTGAGGCGATGGGGTCGGTCTTGGTGGGGTCGAACCGCCCGTTCATTGTGACATCGGGGATCGCGTTATTGCGGGCTGACCGTCCCGTTGTTGAAACCGACACGGTCGGGGAAGATACGCCGCGCAAGGCATCTGATGAAGCCGTCGCGAAAATTGCAGCACAGGGGGTTAATGCATCACTTATGCGTTTGCCGCCGTCGGTTCATGGGGCTGGTGATCACGGGTTTATTCCGATCCTGATCAATTTGGCCCGTGAAAAGGGTTTTGCAGCCTGCATTGATGACGGCGAAAACCATTGGGCGGCGGTGCATCGACTTGATGCGGCACGCGCCTATCGGCTTGCAATTGAACAGGGCGCGCTAAATAGGGTTTATCATGCGGTCGGTGAAGGTGCGATTGCCTTTGCCGATATCGCCCATGCAATCAGCGAAGGTTTGGGCGTACCGCTCAAGTCCCTGACGATGGAGCAGGCCAAAGATTACTTTACTTGGTTTACCCATTTCGCCGCAATTGACTGCCGGGCATCGAGCGCCATGACGCAAAAATCACTGGGCTGGAAACCCGGCGAGGTGGGGCTGATCACGGATATGAAAAACGCCGGATATTTTGCTGCATGAAACAGAAACAGGACCGGGCAGTTCCGGTCCTGTTTGCATTTTGGACGGTAGTTTAAGCCGTCAATTTCACCAGCAATTCGTCAAGCCGCTCAAGGGTCGAGGCCATGCCACCCTCCATGCCCATATCAATGACCGTTTGCAGGTCTTCGGGTGCATTATAGCTCACCACCGTTTCGGTTAGTGTATGGTTCCCCTTGTCGGTAAAGGTCATGTTGATGTGAGAGCGCGGCAGATCAGGATTGATCACCCCGGTCTCGTCGGTAAAGCCGTCATAACCGGTATAGCCGTCAATCGGGGTGATCGTTTCGTAATCCGTGCGGCTCCAGTAATGGGTGCCATTCGGGTCGATCATGGCAAAATGCCAATGCCCGCCCTCGCGGAAATCAAAAGACTTGGTTTTCGTTGTCAACGGCTTGGGCGCGTACCATTGGTCGAGAAGTTCGCACTTGGTATAGCAATCCCACACCAGTTGCCGTTTTGCAGCAAATTCGCGCCGGACGGTCAGGGTGCTTTTCTGCATGTCGGCGATAAAGTCAAAGCGCAGATCAGGTTTCATCGGTTTCTCCCTGAAGGGTTGTCAGTAGAGTGTCGAGATTGTCAAAGCGGCTTGCCCAGATGGCACGCTGTTGCTCGAACCATTGCTCTGCCGCCGCCAATTTGTCGGGATTGAACGTGCAGGTGCGCACGCGGCCCTGTTTTTGTGAGGCAATCAGTCCTGCCTGTTCCAGCACGCTGATATGCTTCATGAAGGACGGCAGGGCCATGTCGTATGGCGCTGCCAATTCCTTGACCGGTGCCGGACCTTTCACCAAGCGCTGGACCACCGCCCTGCGTGTCGGGTCGGCCAGTGCGTGAAAGATGGTGTCGAGTGGTTCATTATACTTATCCATGTGGCTAACTATAATTTCATTAAAAAGTTAGGTCAACAGCTAAGTATATGAGCGGGATGTTGTCTCTATACCCCGGTTGTTTTGGGTTTTGATCCCTAGTCGATGACCGGGTTTTTCCTGAGGCGGGGAAGCAATCGGCCATCAATCACCGCCAACCCGACCCCAATCACGCCCATACCAAGTATATGCTGCATCAACAGCGCTTCGCCCAGAAACCCAACCCCAAGCAAGATTGCACTGACCGGGATCAGGAAGGTGACGAGCAAAAGGTTGCTGGCACCCGCCCGTTTCAGGATCGCGAAATACAGAATGTAGGCGAGTGCGGTGCTAAGTGCTGCGATCCCCAGCACGGCCATAATGGTGGTGGGCGAGGGGACGGGCAGGTGCCACGGGGTATCAACCACGGCGGCCAACGGGATCAGCATCAGGCTGGATGCGCTGGTCATGCCCGCCGCCGTCAGGATTGGGGATGTGGTGCTAAACCGGCGGCCATATACCCCGGCACAGCCATAGGATATCGCGGCGAGCAGAACCGCGCAGGGGGCGAGCGTGGAAAGCAGGTCCGTCGCGACGGATGTCTTTGCCTCTGGCATGCCAATCACGACAAGAACCCCGGCAAAGCCGATTAAAACGCCCGCCGCCTTGCGCAGGTTCAGTTTTTCGGTGTCGGTGGCGATGTGGGCAATAATGATGGTGAAAAGTGGCGTGGTGCCATTGAGGATCGCCGCCAGGCCACTGGCGATATGGGTTTGGCCCCAGACAATCAGCGAAAACGGCACAAGGTTATTCAGCGCCCCCATCACCGCAATCGCACCCCAGAATTTCGGATCACGCGGGATTTGAACATTGCGCAGCAACACCACCCACCACAGGATCAGCGATGCAATCGCCACCCGGCACAGCACAAGGGTAAAGGGTGGCAAATCGACAAGCGCGATTTCGGTAAAGAAAAACGATCCACCCCACAGGATCGACAGCACAATCAGCATCAACCAGCTTGTGCCATCCATCGTGTTGGTTTCCCGTGTGGACGGTTTTATTTGTTGTGGGGAAGGCGCATGCCGTGCGCGGTCGGTGTGACCACTGGTGCGGCTATCGGCATATTCGTCAAGTTCAAGGCGGCGTGTCTTTGTTTCATGGGGCAACATCGTTTGTTCCGTCCTATGTGGGGCGTGATGACAAACGGAGCCTATGGCAAAAACATTCGGACGGCTGGCCACTTCCGGACGTGAATGCCAGCCGGGATGTGGGCATATGATGTTGCGGAGATGATGGATGGCTTGGCGGACTTGATTGCCGCCGTGGCCTCCTTAAACGCAAAAATGGGGCGGCCCGAAAATCGAACCGCCCCGTTTGTTGTGTGATGTAAAAATCGTTAGTCCGCAGGGGCTGTTTTATTCCTCATACCAATGAATTTTGGCAGTCTGGGAAAGATGGTGATGTTACCCAGCAGGATCATCGCAAGGCCCGATGCGCCGATTGGTGTCCAGACGTATCCTTCAAGGAAGGTCGATACCGTTAGGGCCACGACCGGGAACAGAACCGTGACATAGGCCGCCCTTCCAGCCCCAACCCGGTTGACCAGCGCCAGATAGGCCAGAAAGGCAACGACCGACCCCGGAATGGCAAGATAGAGCAAGCCACTGATATAAAGCGGTTCTGTCGGCATCACGGGTGTTTGGCCGCGCAAACCTGCAAAGATAAACAAGAGCACCGTGCCATAGACCATGCCGCGCGCCACCGCATCGCGGTTGGGAATGCCCATGGCATGCAGTTTGACCGACACCATGTTGCCACAGCTAAACACCGCCGTACCGCCAAGCGCCAACAACATGCCAGTGATGGCATGCGGATTATGCGACAGCGCGTAAATCTGATTGGCAAACAGACAAGCAATCCCGGCAAGACCAAAGGCTGCCCCAAACACAAAGCGCATCCCCGGACGGTTGCCATAAAACGCCCAATTGCCCAGCGCGTTAAAAATGGTCGAGGTGGTGAAGATCACCGCGACAATGCCACTGGCGATATAGGCGGTGGCGGAGTACATTAGGATAAAGTTGATGCTAAACAGCCCACAGCCCAGAAGCACGCACCACGGATGGGCGCGCCATGGCACCGGGCGCCATTTTCGGCTGATCAGCAAGAACCCGCACAGCACAATGGCCGCCAGCGCAAAACGGTAAAAGATTGATGTTTCAACCGGGATCGGCCCGATTTGAAGCTTGATCGCGTACCAGGTAAATCCCCAGCAGGCGGTAACGATGACAAACAGAAGGGCGGTCATATGCGGGGCTTTCAATCAAAGGCAGGCGCGATTGGTGGCGCGCGAGGGGGTGGCCAAGGGTGTGCAACGGATATGTGGGGCATACCCGATACACCTGATTAAGCCCGAAAACCGCTGCGATGGCTTTCACGTTCTTGCGGTGTTTTTCATGTTCTTTGCGCAGAAGGCAGGATCAGGCAAACAGCCGCATGCCGCGTTCCGATATTTTTCTGAATCCGGCGACAACATGCGCGGCAAGGGCTTCTTCGACCGCACCGAAACCATCACGTTTGGCAAGGGTCATGCGGTATTCGCCCAGTTTCGGCAAGCCATGGCGCGGGCCAAGATGCACCAGATCATCGGAAATCACGCTGATCGGTAGGGGCGCAATCGCAAGGTCTGCACGCACTGCGGCAATCTGGGCCTGACAAAACTCGCTGGTATAGGCAATGCGGTAATTGACGTCGGCTTCGTCAAGCGCCTTGAGCGCCATGGTCCGCCAGTAACATCCCTGCTCGGCCATCGCCATTGGGACCGGGCGTTTATCAAGGGCCGTGCCATGCCGCGCACCAAGCCAGACAAGCGGTTCGGAGTGTATCGGTGGTTGCGGGTCAAGTTCGGGATCGTAGCTAAATACCGCCACGTCAATTTCACCATCGGAAACGCGATGGCGCAGATTGTAGGTCGGGCCAAGATGGACGTCGATATCAACATGCGGGTGGCTGTCGGCAAAGCGTTTAAGGATTTCGGGAATGGCGATGATGCCGGTGTCATTGGGAACGCCCAGCCGCACGATTCCGGAAAATTCCGGCGCATGAAAATGCGACATGGCTTCGTCATTGAGTTTTAAAAGCCTGCGCGCATAGCCCAAAAGAACTTCGCCGTCTTCGGTCAGGCTGACACGGCGGGTTTCACGTTTGAACAATTCACGTTCCACCATGCCTTCCAGCTTTTTGACCTGCAAGCTGATGGCCGATGCGCTGCGATGGACCTTTTCGGCCGCGCGCGAAAAATTACCGGTTTCGCAGATGGCAACGAAGGTTCGGGCAAGGTCCAGATCAAGGTTATGAATCAGGGCGGGTGTCGTGTTCATCGCCAGCCTCATTGGTTTGGTGAATGGCATCTTGTTGTGAGTGCTGCCACCGAGAGAAAACCATATCTATGAGAATACCTAATCCATGATGTTAAATCTTCTCGTTTGTCTCATCAATGAGAAATGTTCATTGTTTTAAAAACAACGATTGGAGATTCTCATGACCGCATCCTTCATATCCTACGAAAACACTCAACGAACCAGTACGTCACTAACATGTGCCAAGGCTGGTGTAACGCTGTCATCCTCAAAACACGAAAGTTTTACCAGGCGTTTCCTGAATGCCTTGACGGCATGGCGCGAAAATCGTCAGAAGCAAAAATCATTGAAGAAAACGCTGTCGCTTGATCCGGAAACACTGCGCGATATTTCGGGCATGACGGCGGCCGAATTGTCCGAACAGATGCAGGGCGCAAACGGCCGTCAAACCGGGCGGGGGTTTGCTGCGCACGATGTGCTTGCCGGGATGGTTTTGGCGTGGCCCAACCCAAAGAAAAAGGATTGAGGCGTTTTGAAAGCGACATCCGTGCTGCCCTGTTTTCACATTCTTGCGCAAAACAGGGCAGGGATGCGCGCATGGGGCTTTGCAATTGAGATGCACGGTGCGATGATCTGTGTTCAGAAAGTCAGGAATACCGATGCCAGAACCGCAATTCGCATCTGTCCCCGGGGCCGAGCAGGCAAAGTTCGAACCCAATGGGCGCTATCAGAAATTTGAAGTCTTCAATCAGTTGATTGGCGATGCAAATCTGCTGCGTGCGGGTGATTTTGGCGACAGCATTTCGGTGGCACACTGGCGGCGTAAGGCCGATGTCCTGACGCGCTATACCGATCCGGACCATCACACCATCAGTCTGTATGTGAATGGCGGGACCGGCATTCAACGTAAAATCGGTGCAGATCCCCTTACCGGTGGTGGTCCGGGGCGCTGTTGTTTTATGCCAGCCCACATGACGTCTGACTGGGTTGTGCAGGGTGAGGTGGAACTGTTTCACCTTTATATCCCGCATGCGTCGTGGGAACGGGCGGTGGTTGAGGCCTTTGACATTGAACCCAACGGCGTCGAAGTCCCCGAAAAGACCTTCTTTCTTGATCCCTTGATCGAACAAACCGTGCGGCATGCCATGTTGCCCCTTGATTGGGATATTCCGGCCGACCGGATGGCGATGTCACATGCCGGGCAATCGTTGATGGGCCATATGTTGCGCAGCTATTCAACGCGGCGTGATCTGGGCTTTAAGGTGCGCGGTGGATTGTCCCCAGTGATCAAACGCCGGGTGTTTGATTATGTCGATGCCAATCTGGAGGCAGCCCTGACGATTGAGGAATTGGCGACTGTTTCCGGCCTATCGCCCTATCACTTTGCTCGCATGTTTCGAAAATCGGTCGGCGAAGCGCCGCATAAGTTTGTCTTGCGGCGTCGGATCGAACTGGCGATGACGATGTTGAGATCCGGGCAGTATGCTGTGGCGGAAATTGCACATGCCACCGGCTTTTCCAGTCAGGCGCATCTGACCACCCGTTTTCGCGCCATGACCGGTGTGACACCGGCAAAATACCGCGACATATCTTAAGATACTGATTTCAAAAGAGTGTTAGCGCTAACATCGGGAAAGGGGCATGTGCCGTCTGGCTTTTTGTCATGACAAGTGCGGTCTGGTCGCGTGACCATCGGTTGCCGTGATCTTTTACTTGTTTTCCTTATTTTTTCGAGCCCATTTCCATCATCACCTTGGCGCGTATCAGTACGCATAAGACACTTGTGTGACTGCTCGCAAATAATCCCCCATAAGGCCCGAAAACGATTGCCGCCGTGATGGTGTGTTCGTTAAGTCGCAGCGATGATTTCTGTCTCGCACCATGTGCATTTGCGGTTAATCGTGCTGCGGTTGATTACAAGTTGGCGATCAGAAAATGACATAATTTCATTAAGTTTTTGATTTTAAGCAATTTTTACAAGTTGATAATTTCGTTGACAAGATTGGCATTTGGTATCTAAGATTTCACAACAACTAAAATATCAATTAATGGCAAAAGCCAATCCAACGGGAGGATATCCAAATGAAAACCACGTTCAAAACACTCGGACTCTGTGCGGTGCTTGCAGGCGCACTTGCCGCACCTCTGTCAGCTTACGCAGAGACTACGCTGCGTATCGGAACGGTTTTATCGCCGAATGATCCGATGGGGCAGGGGCTTGAAAAGTTTAAGACCGACGTCGAAAAAGCGACCAATGGCGACGTTCTCATTGAGGTGTTCCATAATTCCCAATTGGGCGATACCACCGAAATGATCGATCAGGCTCGTGCGGGTGCTGCTGTTGGCACGGTGACTGATGTTGCCCGTCTTTCCAGTTTTGTCCCGTCACTTGCCATCATGTCGGCACCGTTTCTGTTTGATAATTATGAACAGGCCGACAAATTCGCCCTTTCCGATGAATACCTTGCTTGGGGTGAAGAACTTCGCGAGAAATCCGGCCTCTTGATGATTGCATCGAATTGGTATCAGGGCGCACGTCATGCGTTGACCCAGAAACCTATTTCGGGTCCGGATGATCTTTCCGGTGTACGGATGCGGACCATCGGAGCGCCTGTTTGGATTGAAACCATCCGTGCGATGGGGGCTGAGCCCACCCCGATTGCTTGGGGTGAAGTTTACAGCGCATTGCAGCTTGGCACAATTGATGCGGCTGAAGCTCAGCCAACGGCGATTTGGAATGCCAAACTTTACGAAGTGATCAAGAATGTCACGAAAACGGGACATATCCAGCTGGTTACAGCTCTTGTTGTTGGCGCAGATGCCTGGGACGAGATTTCTGAGGAAAATCAGAAAATTGTCCGTGATCTGGCTGTCGAAAATGGTCGCTATGCGTCCAAGCTGACCATCGAACTTGGTGAAAAGGCGCTTGAAGACGTTGCGGCAAGTGGCGTTGAGGTCAGTGAAGTTGATCTGGCTCCGTTCAAGGAAGCCGTTGCTCCGGTTTATCAGATGCTTGATCTCGAAGCCGAGGCAGAAATCGTCAACAAGGTTCTTGGACGCTGATTCCAGCGCTTAGAAAACGTGCCGAACAAAAGTGCGTTGCCGCGCCTGCGCAGCAACGCACTTCAAATTTCAAGATGGAATAGAATACATGCTCAAGCGAATTGAGTTTGCCTTTGGCGGAATGCTGCTTGTCACCGTTGTGTTACTTGTTGCCGTCGCATCCGTTTCAAGGGCAATGGGAACGCCGATTATCTGGTCGGTCGAAATGGCTCAGCTGATTTTTGCGTGGCTGTGCATGTTGGCAGCAGATATCGCCATGCAGGAAGACCGGCATTTCGGGCTTCAAATCGTAAGAGAAGTTGTTTCTGCGCGTACTGCCGATCTGATCGAGGTTTTCAACATCGTTGTGATCATCGGTTTCCTCGCGTTTCTCCTTTATTACGCTTGGGGCAACATGGTTCTGATGCATCCGCGTCTTGTCGGTGCGGCCCAGATCAATGCTTCCTACATTCATGCGTCGATGGTCGTTGGCATCCTTTTGATGATCCGCACCATGGTATCGCAACTTATCCGACGTATGCGACGCAGGGAGGCAAACTGATGTTGATCTTGATCGCGGTTCTATTCACGATTTTCCTCATTATCGGCATGCCTGTGGCGTTTGCGCTTGGGCTCGCATCTATTCCGGTTTTTGTTGTAAGCGGCGCCATGCCACCGACGGTGGTTATTCAGAAAATGGTGACGGCAACACAAAGTTTTCCGCTTTTGGCTGTGCCCTTCTTTATTTTTGCCGGCAACCTGATGAACGTGACAGGCATTACCTATCGCCTGGTTAAATTTGCCCGATTGCTAACCGGCTGGATGGCGGGTGGTTTGGCGCAGGTTTCGATTGTGCTGAGCTTTATGATGGGCGGTATTTCCGGTTCGGCTGTTGCTGATGCCTCGATGGAGGCACGCCTTCTGGGCCCCAGCATGATCAAGCAGGGGTATTCCAAGGCGATGACGGCCGCTGTTTTGGCCTTTGGTTCGGTGATTACCGCAACCATTCCGCCGAGCATCGGCTTGATCCTGTTTGGCTTTGTCAACGAGGTCTCTATTGGCCGCCTGTTCCTTGCCGGGGTTGTGCCCGGTATTTTCCTGACAATCGTTTTGATGATCACAACTTGGCTGGTTGCGCGCAAAAACGGATACAAGCCCGACCTACCAACCGTCCCAAGTGGCAAGGAACTGGTGTCGAGTTTTTCTGAAAGTGTCTGGGCGTTGGCGTTCCCGGTCATTCTGATTGTCGGATTCCGCTTTGGCATTTTCACCGCGACCGAAGCCGGTGCTTTCCTTGTCTTCTACGCGCTTGGCGTCGGGTTGTTCATTTATCGTGAACTTGACTTCAAGAAGTTCCGCGAAGCTGTGACAAGCTCAATTTCCGATCTGGGAATGGTCATGTTGCTGATCATTATGGCTGCTGTTCTTGGCTATGCCATGACCATCGAACGTGCCCCACAACAAATCACCGAATTTGTCACGACGCTGACGGAAAACCCGACAATGATATTGATGCTGGTGGTCGCGGTTCTGGTGGTCAGCGGCATGTTTCTTGAAGGGGCAGCCAATATTCTTCTGGTTACACCGATTGTCATGCCGGTGCTGATCAGTGCTGGTTATGATCCTGTGCACATGGGCATTCTGATTGTCACATTGATCAATTTTGGCGGGCTGACACCGCCTGTCGGGGTCATCATGTTTACGGTCTGTGGCATTCTTGATGTCAAGACTGGCGCCTATAGCCGCGCGTCCATCCCGTTTTTCATCGCGATGGGAATATTTTTCATTTTGATGGCTGCAGTACCAAGCTTGACGTTGATCTTGCCCAATACATTGATGTAATCGATGACCTGATAAATTCAGGCACCAGAAGAATTGCCAAGGAGATATATCGAACATGAAGACTTCTACTGGTGGATTGATTGCGGTGCAGGGGGGAGGGATTAAAACCAACGCTCATGTACCTGCCTCTGCCTTGGTATATGAAGAAATCAGAAGACAGATTGTTTCTTTGACGCTTCTGCCTGAAACGACGCTTGTGCGTGCGGAGCTGGCTGACAGTTTTAGTGTCAGCCAGTCGCCCGTGCGTGAGGCGATCATGCGGCTTGAACAAGACGGATTGGTTGTGTCCTATCCGCAGTCACGGACAGTTGTGACCAAGATTGATGTTGCGCGCATTCGCGAAGAGCATTTCCTGCGGGTGGCTGCAGAATGTGAAGCGGTTCGTCAATTGGCTGAAGCACCGGAAACAGGTGCGGTTGTCAAGGCCAAGGGCATAGTCAAAATGCAAGAAGCGCTGGTCGGCGATATTGAACAGATTGATCTGTTCAAACAGCTCGATGAAAGCTTCCATGCGGCACTTTTTAATGGCGTCAACCAGTCCAACCTGCATTTGCAGATTACCGCGCGTAGTGGGCATCTTGAAAGGGTTCGGACCCTTGATTTGCCGCGTGCGGGAAAAATGTTTTCGGTTCTCGAAGGCCATAAGGCCGTTATTGCCGCCATCCAATCAGGTGATGGTTATGAGGCGACCACGCAGATGCGTCAGCACCTCTCAGGAACAATGGAACGCTTGCCCCAGATTATCGAGGAAAACAAGGATCTGTTTTCCTAACCATCCTTTGTCTTTCATCGTTGATCGTTAGGCCGGATGTTGATTTCGGGCAAGAAAGCGATCGAGTTCTCGTTGCGCGGGCGGTTGACCGGTAAAGACTTCGACATATTCGGGAATGCGCTGCAGGCGTACTGCAAGGTCTTCGTCCGTCTGCATCGAGATATAGCCGATTTGTACCAGATATGTGGTTCTCGCACGGGTATCGGCCAGACGCTCGTTCTGGCCAAAGCGCATAAACATTTGTTTAAGCGCATCAAGGCGTTGTTCGTCGGCTGACTGTATTTCCCTGAGCAATGCCGGGGATCGAACAGACCAGCCCCGAATGGCAAATTCAAATTTGGCGTCAAACAGTTCCGGCTTTAACCAGCAATCAATGACATTGAGCATCGCCTCGGTCACGGTTTCGGCAAATGCCTCTGTCTGTTTGATGAGGTTGCCGGTGTTTTTCTCGCGCCACTGCGTGATCAAGGTATCCAGCAGTTCCTTCCGATCCTTGAAGAACCAGTAAAAACTTGTTCGTGACAGGTTAAGCCGCTTGGCAAGGGGTTGAATTTTAACCCCGTCCACCCCGGTTTCAAGCAACGCATCATAGGCCGCATTCAGCCAGACGTCGGGCGAACCGCGCCAGCCACCATTTTGTGATTGTTCTTCCATGGCTTCAGTCCATAGCAAACTGTGGGGGGCACAACAAGCAAACTACACATGAATGTACTATAAATATACATCTATGAACTTAAAATTGACATAAGTGTACATTTATCCATATGGTTGAGAAGAGAGAGTTCGAAACCGGAGTTCCCGCACATGTCCAACGATCCCATTCTTCAGCCCTATCAGCTCAAGCATCTTACCCTGCGCAACCGGATTATCATGACGTCTCATGAGCCAGCCTATCCAGAGGATGGCATGCCAAAGGAACGCTACCGCGCTTATCACGTGGAACGCGCAAAGGGTGGTGTGGCGATGACCATGACAGCGGGGTCTGCTGCGGTATCCAAGGACAGCCCGCCGGTTTTCAACAACCTGCTTGTCTATAAGGACGAAGTTGTGCCGTGGATGAAGGATTTGACCGACGCCATTCACGAACATGGTGCTGCGGTGATGATCCAGTTAACCCATCTTGGCCGTCGGACGCGGTGGGATAAAGAATTCTGGTTGCCGGTTGTGTCGCCATCACACAACCGCGAAGCATCCCATCGTGCCTTTCCCAAAAAGATGGAAGACTGGGACATTGAGCGGATCATTAAAGATTATGCCGATGCAGCCGAACGGATGAAAGCGGGCGGCATGGATGGGATTGAGCTTCAAGCGTACGGACATTTGATGGATCAGTTCTGGTCGCCGCTGACCAATGATCTTGATGGCCCATATGGCGGAGGCATCGATAACAGGTTGCAGTTTACCTTTGACGTTCTTACCGAAATTCGCAAACGGGTCGGTCCCGATTTCATCGTTGGTGTGCGCTATTCCGGGGATGAATGTCTTGAGGGAGGTCTGACAAAAGAAGACGGTCTGTCGATCTCAAAGCGCCTGAAAGACAGCGGAATGATTGATTTTCTCAATGTGGTTCGGGGCCACATTGACACCGATGCGGGCCTTACCGATGTGATCCCGATCCAGGGGATGGCAAATTCACCGCATCTTGATTTTGCCGGTGAAATTCGGGCTGCGACCAACTTCCCGACTTTCCATGGGGCGAAAATCCCCGATGTCGCAACCGCACGTCATGCGATTGCCTCGGGCAAGGTCGATATGGTTGGCATGACCCGTGCCCATATGACCGACCCGCATGTTGTGCGCAAAATCATTGAGAAACGCGAAGAGGAAATTCGCCCCTGTGTCGGCGCGAACTATTGCCTTGACCGTATTTATCAGGGTGGGGCGGCCTATTGCATCCATAATGCTGCGACCGGGCGTGAACTTGATATGCCCCATATCATCCCAAAAGCGGAAATCCGCAAAAAAGTTGTGATTGTCGGCACAGGTCCTGCGGGGTTGGAGGCTGCACGGGTTGCTGGTGAACGCGGACATGACGTTGTTGTCTTTGAGGCTGCCGACAAGCCGGGCGGGCAGGTGCGGTTAACCGCGCAAAACGAACGCCGTAAGGAAATGATCAGCATCATCGACTGGCGCATGAACCAGTGTGCGCAGCATGGTGTCACCTTCCACTTCAATACATGGGCGGAAGTCGACACCGTTCAGGCCGAAAATCCCGACATTGTGATCATTGCAACCGGCGGCTTGCCCGATACCGAAGTGCTGTCACGCGGCAACGATCTGGTGGTTTCTTCGTGGGATATTATTTCCGGTGACGTCAAGCCGGGGACCAATGTTCTGGTGTTTGATGACGCCGGTGATCATTCAGGACTTCAGGCTGCCGAACTTATCGCGCAATCTGGTGCAAAGGTCGAAATCATGACCCCGGACCGTTCATTCGCGCCGGAAGTCATGGCGATGAACCTTGTTCCCTATATGCGCTCCATGCAAAAACTCGATGTGACGTTTACGGTGACATATCGTCTGGCGGCGGTTGAGAAAGACGGCAATCATCTGACGGCCCATGTCGGAAGTGATTATGGTGGCGTTGCCAAACGGCGCACGGTTGATCAGGTGGTGATCAATCATGGGACCATTCCGCTTGATGATCTTTACTTTGAGCTCAAATCGGCATCCTCAAACCATGGCGAGATATCGCATGATCAACTGATCGCCGGAAAGCCCCAGTCAGTTGTGCGCAACGCGGACGGAACGTTCCAGTTGTTCCGCATTGGTGATGCGGTATCCGCACGCAACACGCATGCGGCGATTTATGATGCCCTCAGGCTCCTGAAGGACATTTAGGCGGTCGTCCTCAGGTCGCTTGTACGATGACCCAATGAACTGGTGCGTGCCGCACATCATCTGCGGCACGCATCCAAGGTCAGGATTAGTCCGGGGTGCCCCAAACGCCGGTTTGTGCAGCCTCATGGGCATATGTCCGAAGGGGCTTTGGTTTGCGGCCAAGGATCTGTTCAACGTCACCTGTCGGTGTTTTGTTCCGACCGTCCAGAACTTCTGAAAACAGATAGCGGATCAAACCCCGGACGTCGTCGGGTACGCCATCCTGTTCAAGACCAGCATCAAGCTGATCAAGTGTGATGGGAACAAAGGCAATGTCGCGGTTGGCGGAACTGGCGATGATGGCGGTTGCTTCTTCAAAGGTCAGGGCATCAGGCCCTGAAAGCTCGTACGTCTTGCCAGTATGTGCCGGGTCAAGGAGCGCCGTGACCGCGCATTCGGCGATGTCGTCGGCATCAACAAACGGTTCGGGAATGTCGCCGGCAGGCAGGGCAAGTACGCCGTTTTGAAGATAGGGCAAGAACAGGTCTTCGCTAAAGTTCTGGAAGAACCAGTTGGCCCGGAGCACGGTCCAGTCAGCCCCCGAATTTCGCAATGTGCGTTCCGCATTCTGTGCAGCATCTTCCCCACGACCCGACAACATCACAAGTCGTTTCGCACCATGGTTTAGGGCGCGGGCTGCAAAATCAGCGATGATCTGATCCGAGCCGGGAACAGCCAGATCAGGCTGAAACGTGACATAAACGGCATCAATGTCGCGTAAGACATCATCCCATGTATCGGGCTTGGTCCAGTCAAACGATGGCGTGGTGCTGCGCGATACAGCACGTACCGAATGGCCAAGGTTTTGCAGTTGTTCAGCGACACGTCGGCCGGTTTTGGCCGTTGCACCAAGTACAAGAAAACGGGGTTTTACTGTCATTTTAGGGCTCCTGACATTGGGGTTTAAAATGTGATAAATCCTCATATTTGCTAAATGTGATAAATCCTCGTATTCTGTTCGTCAAGAGAGTTGACAGGGAACCGGCCTGTTGCTGTTGTCTAAAAACAGTTAGATAAGCTTATGAAAACAGGACGTAAGTATTTGTCGGATAACGCGAAAAAGATGCGCCGTGCCCCCACGCAAAAAAGAAGCCGCGAGCGCGTGCAAAACATCCTCAAGGTGGCGTGCGAGCTGATTGCATTGCAGGGAAGTGACGGGATGAAGATGGGGGAACTCGCAGAAAAGGCGGGAGTCTCCATCGGATCGCTGTATCAGTATTTTCCCGATAAGGCGGCGATCATTCATGCGCTGGCCGATCGCTACAACGATGAATCCCGCCACTGTATCGAAGAATCCCTGTCAGAGGTCACGTCTGCCCACAACTTGATCGCGGCTTTTGATCAGCTGATCGACACCTATTTCGAACTGTTCCTTGCCGAACCGGTCATATGCGACATCTGGACGGGTACGCAGGCCGATAAGACGCTGCGTGATATGGAGCTTGAAGTCAGTCGGGAAAATGGTGCGTTCCTTGCCCGGACAATCGCGCGGTTGCGCAATGAACAGACTGCCGACCCGTCCATTTCGGCCCGGTGTCTTTTGATTATGAGCATGGGGGAGGCTACCATGAGATTGGCGATTTCCGTTCCAATTGACGAAGGTCGCGAAATTGTTGGCAGCTATAAGCGCATGACGCGCCGTGAAATCACTGAAATGCTTGATGCGTCCTAGGAACGGTTATGCGCGGCCTGTCGTGAATGGTTTTGGTCCCGGACGTCCGAGCAGGAAGCCTTGCACATAATCGACCTTGTGCTCTGTCAGGAAGTCGAGTTCTTCCTGTCGTTCAATGCCTTCGGCAATTACCTCGATGCCGAGCTGTTTGGCAAGGTCGATCAGTTTGCTGACAATGGCCTGTTTGTAGTTGTCATGATCAACATGGTCGATCAGTTCGCGGTCAATTTTAATGATGTCCGGACGCAGATCCGGTAACATGTTGAGCGTCGAATATCCTGATCCAACATCATCAAGTGCGACCCTGAAACCGGAATCGCGATATGACCGCAGGATGTGTCCAAGATGCGACGTGCTGCGGACTTTTTCGGTTTCAATGACTTCAAAGACAATGCTGCTGCGGTCAATTTGGCATTCTTCGACCACCTCGATGGTGGATCGGAGACAGAAATCGGGATCGTAAATCGAACTCGGCGTGAAATTGATAAACAGATTGCCATTCACGCCTGCCTTATGAGCATTGCGCACGTTTGCCGCACGCGCGGCGCGGTCAAGCTGGAACAAAAGTGTCGCGGATTGTGCGGCGCCAAACAGTTGCCCGGGTGTAATTTCGCTGCCGTCTGCGGCAACACCCCGCAGTAGGCATTCATGTCCATAGGGTGCGGTGAAGTCGCTGATCGGGAAGATCGGCTGAAATGCTGAATTCAGGCGGCTTTCACGCAAAACATCCCCCAGCCATTCTGCGCCAATCGCAGCCCTGATCGCATTCAGGCTTGTGATCCGGGAAATGTCATCGATTTCCGGGGACTGTTTGGGGGGCATGATCAATGCTTTGGTTGCGGCCATTTCTTCGGGCAGAAGATCTTTTGAAATCGCATCAATCAGGTCGCGCAACCCCGGGCGGGAATAGTTAATGGTCAATGTAGCAACGGATGCCGTCTTCTCAACGGGAACGTCAATAGACTTGGCCGAGGCAAGAATTTTGCCCGTTATGTGTGACACCGGTGGCCATAAAAACAACTGACCTTCTTTCGGGGCGATTTCCGGAATGGAATCACATTTATTGCAGTACGTCACTTGTTCCTCCCCGGTATCATCTTTGCCCAACATACTGAACGAAAAGAGATTAGGTGGCAATTTGAATGGCTTATAATAGTACCATTTGGGCCTTGTCGCGCCAAAGCACGGGAGCCCATATTAAAAAATTCAATTCTAAAGGGATAAATCAGGGGACGCATCAGGTCAAATATCGATGGTAAACAAATCGATGGTTTGTTGGCGGCCACGGATGTCAAAAGTGCCAAGTGCACGAAAGTCGACACCGGCGCCTTCAAGCTCATGACATAGCGCACGTGTTGTTTCACTGATCAGGATTTCAGTGCCGGTTTCCTTGTTCATGTTTTCAAGCCGCGATGCCAGATTGGCAGCATCCCCCTGAATGGTAAAATCGACCCGGTCACGTGATCCGACCGGTCCAGCAACCACAGGGCCGGTATGAATGCCAATTCTGGTTTCGATTTTTTGATGTCCGGCAAACAGATGTTTGCGGCCAAGTTTTTGCATGGCAATGGCCGCGCGCACGGCATTTGCCGCGTGATCAGGATCATCATGGACTACATTAAAGGCGGCATGCAGCGCGTCACCAACATAATTAAGTACCGCCCCGCCATGATCGCGGATCGGGGCATTCACCAGATCAAAATATTCATTGAGTAACGAGATAACTTCGGCCGGTTCAAGTTGTTCTGCCATGCGGGTAAAACCGCTGATGTCGGTGAACATCACTGTCGCATAACGCAACTCGCCCGATGCACGCGGGTCATCGTTGCGTTCGCGTTCCATCGCCAGATTGACAACATCCTGACTGACATAGCGTTCAAAGGCGCGGCGCATGCGGTCTTTTTCCGATAGGCCTTCGGCCATGCGGTTAAATTCAAAGGCCAGTTTGCCGGCTTCGTCGTCGCTGGTGACGGCAATGCGGGTGTCTATCTTGCCCTGGCCGATGTCACGAACCGCCTCGGTCAGGCGGCTGATGGGGGATGTCAGGGTGCGGTTGATGAAATACAGACACAGAACAGCGGCTGTTTCGGTCGCAATGACGTCCAAAATCACGGCCTGTTCGACACTTAGGCCTTGCGTCGCGCGAATGTCGCGAAAGACTGTCAGGTCCAAAAGAATGGCCATTGACGAAATCAAGGTCAGGGCAAGGATAACAACCGCCAGCCGATGACCAATCCGCGCGCGACCGGGACGGAAATTAAATCCCCATTTTTTATGGATATCGTACTTGATTGTTTCGCTGCATGCGGCAGCAGCAAAGAAGGCGTAAATCGCAAAATGGGCAGCATAGGCAAAGCTGAACCAAAGGCTGCCATAGACCTTCAAGATGGTTGGCACCTGTGCGGAAAGTTCCGGATAGGTATTGAAAATGCCAAGTCCAAATGCTGCAACAGAATAGATCAGTCCAACACAAAACGCCCAGATGGATGAAGCAAGCGCAAGATGCCTTAGCCTGCGCAAACCCGGGCTAAGGCGCTGGGACGAGTTGGTGTGCAAGCTGGCGATCATTTTGCTGATTGGGCGAAATAAAAACCATGCACCAATCGCATTTAACCCAACCAGAATGGCGATATTGACAAGGGCTGCGCGCCAGATCAGCGATGTGTTTCCGGAAATCAGGACATACGCCCCAGAAAAACACACATCAATAATTGCCATACCAATCATCGCAACGACATAGCGCACGACAAAGGGTGCCGATGCGGATTGATCGGTGCTCGCCGTTGTCGGGCGCAAAATGCTTTGTGCGATGTTGCTCATATCCTGGGTCACGGATTTTCCTGTTGTTTTCAATTCATACGAGCAGAACGGCAATCAGGTTCATTTGATCTCGATTAGATGCAGTCAAAGTCAGGTTGGCAGGGTGCCTTGCTGCACCTATGATGATGTGGGGCAGATAGGAAAATCATGCAGTTTAGTCTTCGACAGTATCAAGCAGAGGCAGCAAGCCACAACCACACTGATTTTCACCAGATTATCATTTCCGATCTTGGACTTCTGGAAATGGAAATTGAAGGTCGTGGCGGTCAGGTGCGCGGTACAAAGATGGCCTTTGTGCCCGCTGGTGATACGCATGCCTATCGAGCCGAGGGATTAAACAGGTTTCTTGTGCTTGATGTCGATATTGCCGTTGCCCAGCGGACCGGTATTGAAAAGCTGTGGCGTCGGAACACCAATGCATCACCTTATCTTCAAATGGCGGCGGGTCGACAGGCGGTGATTTCCGACCTGTTGCAGGTTCTGTCAAAAACCATGCGCGACGGCAATCATATCAGACTGCCGAGCCGGGTTGGCGACTGCGGGGCCATGATTGATGACCTAACAGGTGAAGACGGGATTGTTTGCGACGGTTTACGGCGCATTTTGTCGGGAACGTCGACGGCTTTGACGACGTCTGCTGATGATTGGGAGTTGCCCGGTATTTTGCCATCCCGTTTGCAACGCGTTCTCGATTGGGCAGACGTACGAATGGCTGACCCGATTACGGTTGGGGATATGGCTGCTGTTGCTGTTCAGTCGGAAAGCAGCTTCTTTGTCAGTTTTCAGCGATATCTTGGCACAACGCCGATGCGCTGGCTTACCGAGCAACGCTTACTTGCCGCACGCCAATTATTGCTTGGTTCTGATGGTCACACCTCAATCGGGGTACTGGCATCACAGGTCGGGTTCACCGATCAAAGCGCGTTCTCGCGCGCGTTTTCACGTCGCTTTGGACATCCCCCAATCAGGATGCTCCGCCAACTAACCGATCTGGTTGCGGGCCTAGCAGTGCCTGATAAAAAAGCACATAAGAAATCGACCCGCAAAACGTTTGCGGCGTGACGTCATTGGGGCTTTCGGGGTAGAAAGGTTTCTTGCAAGATCAAGAACCCGAAAATGCCGGAGCGCCCAAATGACCCGTAAAATCCCAAAAGCAGAGCTGCACTTGCATCTTGAAGGTGCGATGACGCCGTCGCTTATACGGTCCTTTGCCAAGCGAAATGGCCTTACGTTGCCTGCTGGGATTTACGATGATCAGGATCGGTATATCTGGTTGGATTTTCCCGAGTTTCTCAAGAGTTTTGATAAGGCAAGTGCCGCGATCCGCACGAAGCAAGATTATGCCGATCTGACGCATTTCTATCTGACCGAGCAGGCCAAATCAGGTGCGCTTTATGTCGAGCTGTTCTGCTCGCCAACCCATGCGGGTGAGTGCGGGATTTCGTTTGATGACCACCTTGACGGGGTTGCTGATGGCATTGACCGCGCAGAAAAGGAATGCTGCATCATTGGCCGGATCATCATGACCTGCGTGCGCCATGTCGGCGGTGACATCGCCGTTGAAGTTGCCAAAGATACTGTTGCCTGTGGGCACCCCTATATCGTTGGCTTTGGCATGGGCGGTAATGAAAGCATGTTTTCGCAAGAAACCTTTTACCCGGCATTCAAGGTTGCCGCAGATGGCGGTCTTGGCTGCACAACCCATGCGGGCGAGGTGCAAGGTCCCCAGAGTGTTTGGGATGCGATTGATAAACTGCCAGTAACCAGAATTGGGCATGGTGTTCGCTCAATCGAAGACCCGAAACTGGTTGAGACACTTGTTAAGCGTGGCATCGTTCTTGAGGTGTGCCCGGGATCAAACATCGCACTTTCGGTTTATCCCGATTTTGCGGCGCATCCGTTGCGTAAACTTTATGAGGCTGGCGTCAAGGTGACGCTGGGATCTGACGATCCGCCGTTCTTCCACACAAGTTTGGCCGATGAATATCAGTGTGCGCAGGATGATTTTGGGTTCAGTGATGCGGAACTTCTTGGCATTACCCGAACCGCCCTTGAAGCGGCCTTTGTCGATGACGACACCAAAGCTTTGCTGATCGCAAAGCTTTGACCACGTTTCTGCTGCCTATGAGAGCAAGGTGAGTTCTGTCCTAAATGAAAAGCGCCCTGTCAGAAGGGCGCTTTCAGACTGTTGACGAACCCCGCCTTTTTGAGGCGGGGTTTTGTTTTAGGGGCGAGAGATGTTTTTTTTTGGTGGCCGCAGGATAGCGCCGGATTTATGCGGGTGATGCACGCCAGAAGCGGGGTCTGAAGGCAATATGCGCGACAGCCAACAAAACAACGTCACAAAAAGCCCCGTTGCGCGTCAGTATCAGGGCGATCT